>Ga0247810_10000221_pt1 | contig 85011 bp, 71 predicted proteins | sample UWRJL119311C1_FD_179918 | JGI IMG/M metagenome (GOLD analysis project Ga0247810, IMG submission 179918) | Plant litter microbial communities from Arlington Agricultural Research Station in Wisconsin, United States - UWRJ-L119-311C-1 | ecosystem: Environmental > Terrestrial > Plant litter >...
TTTACCTTCAAAAATCTAATGTATTGCCCATTTACCAGGCCTGTGATCTTCTTGTACCGGAAAGTCTATTCCATCTTTATGATACAAAAGATCCAGCACAGAACGAAGCGCAACATCTGGCTAATATGACTGCCCTCCTTGGTCCCCCGCCGTTGGAATTCCTGAAGAGGAGCTCAAAATCACACGAATACTGGGACGACAATGGTAATGTCAATAACTTATCTATTTTTATAAATGATGCTAATAACTTATCTTTCTATTAGGCAACTGGAGAGGCATCGTTCCTTTACCTATGAGGAGGAATCTAGACTCTCTCGCAACATCATTGGAAGAAGGTAAGGATAGGGACGAGTTTCTCGATCTTGTTCGAGGATTGCTTCGCTGGCTTCCAGAAGAGCGACTCAACTCTTACGAGGCGTTCTCGCATCCCTGGGTCTCGGGGTCTTGAAATGTTTAATGGGGGAGGCTGTAATATTATATAATGCTATTAAAACCGTAATGCCTCTAAACATCCAACATTTCTTGTGTACTAGGTGTGTGCATCGTGGTTGTGTTATTCGTAAGAGGGTGGGAGAGAGGGAATCGTTTGTCTCAGGTCAGCCGGCCCTCCTGAAATGATGGTCAATGAGATAAGGGAGAGCAGCCTGAAGACTTGGCAGTATAGTTGAGAAGTTGGTTGATATTTGTTGGAAACATAGCAAATATTAACATCACTAGGGCATACACGATGGGGGCAAGTCTGTCAAGATCTACGACGATCCTAGACTAGGCAGGCAAGATGCCACTGCGACCGAGATCCAACTTGCAAAGGGTACGTTACCCCAAATTATTGTCCAGCGTCAACCAAGCAGCTGCAGTTGCCTTGCAGGGTCACAGGGACAATTTCTCCCCCCACAAGGTCTTTGGCCTTGTTGTCGCATGTTTCGCGAGCTGCAGACGTCTATGAGAAGAATTCCGCAAATTTAGATAGCCAGAGAATATTTCAAACCGTACAGCCAAATTTATAACCTCAGATGCTAGCATCACTATTTCGCTATCGTGAATATATCCAACCGCATAAGGTTCTAGTGCCATTATCTCCCTACCCATTCAAATGCTCTGAAGCCCTTACTATCCTCTTTTAGAAAGCATTGTCAGAAATCCTGGCCTTTGTAGTTTCCAGCCTTCCATGCTTCTTTGTGCCAGTACTAAAGACTAGTATATATCGTACTGCACAGAACTTAGTACCAAGAGTGTTTGAAAAATTCAGCTCCAAAGTCAAATCACATATTGTGTCGGAACGAATGTAACATATGAAAAGATCCACACTTTAAAAGAAGACACGCTATATTTACGTTCATGTTCATATAGGCAAGATCTTTATCAACGAGCTATGACAGCTGTTACTTGAGATCTTACATATGAAGGAAGGAACAAAATAACTACAATATTTGGATGCTTGAGACTCAAAAAGCTGCTCAACCTCGTCACTTTAGTTTCATACACTGATAATATTTTAGTAGTTGACAGCTTGGCTAGGTTAGGTTGATCGTATAACTAGTTGATGATAACTTTGTGGTAACAACATGCTTCGTGGACCAGCAACCTCAAATTTTCTAGTGCACAAAGCTGTCTTACAAAAATTCACTTTCCACTGTAACATATCTCTTGCCTTTGTAGACAATCCTACATTCTAGACTTGCCGACTTGAAAGTCACTTCAATTTCGAAATCTAGTTTGTAGTACGCCTGGCCATCTTTCCCTAGCTCCACGTAAAGCTCGTGCTCTGGAATAGACGAAAAATCGGCTCTGAGTTTCACAAATCTTTTGACTTTTTTTTCAAACCAGGAACATTAGTTAGCGCTTTTATCTATCATGGCAAGGAAAAATAAGGGCTAGTCTTTGAACTAACCTCCATCATCTAGGTATCTTGGTGGCCCAGTATTCTGCTCATCATCCGCCTTGTATAAGGTAACATCAAATGTATCCGGGCGGCCGTCAGATACTTTCTGGTCCCAGTAAAATGCAAATCTGGTGAAATTGGATTCGTGGATTATATCTCCCTTTTGTGATCGTCAGTTTGTTACCAAATATTAACAAAAAGTCCTTGCCTTTCTGATCAGCCATTTCATTACCGCAACCCTGTATTCTCCAGTCAAGAGATCGACTTCTCTATTCTTTTGTAAGTCGAGTAATAGTAAACGATGAATTGACGAGAGAGACATACCTTTTGGTTATTTCATGAAAATTTTCATCAAATGACTCGTATGTTAAGATTCCGTAATTTGTCCGCGACATGCGTGCTGATATTCGGGGGGCGACGTAGAACATTTGTTTATCTAATGCCCTGATCAATGCCCCTTGAACGACGGCTGATTCGCTGTAAAACTATTATTAACAGATGAGATAAATGAGAGATATGGAATATTCTACCAATCCTCAAGCTGAATCACATTGATTGTAGCAAATTCTTCCTTTATTCGTCTTGTCAAGTAGTGATTCCTTGCTAAACCACCAGCAAGAATAACAGCACACACAGACTTGTTGGTTTTCTTCATTGTTTGGATCTGTGCGTTGATCAAAGAAAGTATTTCTGTTACAACAGGCTCGAAGATTTCATGTAAGGTCATGCCAGAAATTTCGACAGAGCTGGATTTAATACCTAGATTAGCATTGTTCGGAAGCCCTCTCGCTGGCAAGAAGAATGATTTTGATAGGTCGCCTGTGAACTCCCTTTTTATCTTGACCTCAAAACGGCTTAGAGCATCTTGGTGATATTCATTGTCCCAGACACTATAATTCATGAATCTGTCTCGAAGATATTTATCGAAAATCCGGTTGAGAAATGTTGAGCCGCATAGACCCCCCGACCCAGCAGCAGCTTCAACGATTAAGGGAGTGTTGCCCAGCTTTTCGACTGTGTAAGAAATAAGATCTACGGTGCTAAAAGCTCAAAAGTCAGTATAAACATCAATGGGATGAGTGTTAAGAGTCATACACAGCGCCGGCATCGCACAGCACAAATGTGTCTTTCACTTTCAAGACGCTCTCCTTCATTGTTTCCACTGCATATAACCCTACGGCTTCGGCTTCTGTAATTAATTCGACATCGTTTTTCTTTTCGATGCCTGCGTTTTCCACACATGTGCGAAGCTTATTCTGAGCCTTTTCAGACCAGCTAGCAGGTACCGCGATAATATATGCAATGTTTTCGAACTTGAAAAAATATTCATCCATCCGATTTTCTATATCACGCTTTACATGGGCCACAAGTTTTCGAATATAGTCAGTGGCAAGCCTTTCGCACTCGGAGCCATAATCTGACCCCAATGCTGTATGGATTGGGTAACTTTTGGCCAACGAAGATTGCAAAATTTGGGGATAAAGACCCAACTTGAACCACTCGTGCTTGTGTTCTTCATCTTCGAGATCGTATCCCCATCGATATTTCGTAGCGTCATCTTCATCGTACAATATAGTTCTATTTTTATGTTTCCTTAGTATTACTCCCGGGGAAGAGAATAATTTACTCACGTAGGTACTCGTTCTGATTCTGTCTGACTGCCTGGCCAAGTTTTGATCAATATTCGTTGTCCGGGCTTCGCTATTATCAGTTCTAAATTGCTTGCAGCGGGCACATAAACTTACCTCTGACGCGTAAGTGTACCCGACAGAACAGAACGCTGTGCCTAGAACCAATGAGCTTTTTTTGCTTACAAGTGGTGCTCGAAGAGAGTCTAATAAGAGGTGAAGAATATATACCGAAGTCAATTGCGATTATGACATTGTAAGGTCCATCTATGTCTTCACCAACACTGCTTTTTGCTCTTTCATCGCTAAGACTTTTGTTGAGAGCGGAAGAGAGACCAATAGGCCTTATTATCTCCTGTGTTTCTTTTTCTATCTCTTGCATTTGCTTTTCTTGTGATTTTGAATGCTCGTCAAGCAGTTTTGTGGTGCTATAAGCAGTAACATGGGACGCAGCGGCAAGCGTTCGTACGTGCCCATCTCCAAAGACCTTTTTCGAACCCTCTAAAGCTTGTTGGTGTAAAGGCAGGGACTCCGCCCACCTATGCTGATGATGGAGGATATTTGCGAGCGTTGTGATGACTTCCAAAGTTTGCGGATGGTCCTTTCCAAGACTTCGGTTGCGCGCTTCCAAGACTTTACGACACAGCTTTTCAGCATCTGCGAGTTTATCTTGCGCCTGATATACTGAGCAGAGGTCCGTCATTGTCTGTAAAGTCTCTGAATGCTCAACTCCATAAACTCCTTTTTCTAACCTCAATACCTGTTCGTAAAACTTTTGTGCCTTTGAGAATCTGTTTTGTTTTTGGTATATCAAGCCTAGATTGCTCATAGCCCACAAAGTTTCCTGGTCTTCATCGCCGACAAATTTCCGCCTTTCTTTCACCAATACTGAACATACTTCCTCAGCTTTTGACAGTTTGCCTTGTGCTTGATATATCGTAACCAAATTCTTCATGATTAATAACCTATCTAGGTCTTCCGTCCCTAGATCTTCCAGCGTTCGAAGCAGAGTTACACATGATTTTTCTGCTTCCTCCAACTTACCTAGTTTTCCATACAAAGAGGCAAGAGAACGCAATGCCTTCAAGGTCTCGATATGCTTTGACCCCAAAACCAGAGTGCACCGTTCATACAATTCTTCAAATAACTCTGCGGCTTGGGGTACGTAGCCTTGGATGCTCAATAAATCAGCTAGATTTGATAGATATCCTAAGGTTCGCGGGTCATTTTCGCGGAAGCTTGTCTGCCCTAAGTGAACAAGTTCTCTGCAAATAACTTCTGCCTCATGGTACTTGTGCTGAGACACAAAATACCGCTCTAGCTCACTCAAAGTATTTATTCGTGTGGAATGGTTTATATTATCTGGTAGCAAAAATTAGTTCTGAAACACGGAAGTGGGATCCCCAGTCTGAGAATTTCGACAAACCAAGTTTAAAATCAGGTACATCAAGGAGAAACTCAGTAGTGTACTTACCTAAGGGATCTGCCTTTTCGCAAAACTCCTTGCAGCTAATTTTGCTTTGTTTCATAGCTTTGCAAGATAAGTCTAGAAATAAAGGTACTCCTCTGCATAATTTTGTTAGTACTGCAGAATACTTGTTGATTTCTTCCTGCTCATCGAAGCTACCATCTTCCTGTAGTACGGTCTCAAGAAAATTCATGCTCTCATCGTCTGTCATGGGACCAATATCTATTCGCGCATTTAAATGGTCCGTGGCATTACCATGTCGAGCGGTAATGATAACATGTCCATGGTCGCAGTTAGGGATAAAATTTCGGATATATTCTTCCATTTTATTTGCCACTTTTCCGAGTCCATCGACCACTATCAGCCACTCCCCACGAACTGGATCCCTAAGCCAGTCTTTGATAGCATCAATGATAACCACTTCTGTAGCCTCTTCTCTATCAATACAAATCCAATATTCCTGTGCGATTTCTAGAAAGGCCCTGCGAAATGTGTCCTCGTTGTCTCCACGAAGCCAAATTATATATTGTCTCTGACCCTTATGTTTGCGAGACCTTTGAACATACTTCTTGGCAAGCTCTGTTTTCCTTTGTTTATGTTAGAATTAAAAGGCAATTTAAAGCAAAGAAGACAGACCCTATACCACGAGGGCCAACCAATGCTACCCACTTTGTCCCATGTAAATTAGGCGACCTGTTCATGTTTGCCACGATTTGGCGAAATATGATGCGCCGTTCAACAAACGTGGTGACTCTGGCAAGAGACTTCATGGGTGTTTGGATGACGGGACCGCAGGAATCTAGAAATATTATTAGTGATCGCGCTACAGATATTGACGACTGAGATTCTAAGTATCGAAACTAAAACTTACGACGAAGTTGTAATCTATTTTCCTTTGACAGTTGCATATATATCTTGTCCCAGTTTGGAGGATCACAGTCTGGAATAATTTGGATATCATATTCGGTTGCTGGTGCATCGGAATCGCGAAAATAATCGTCAAGATCGCTTACAGCCGACGCCCTACTGCCTGAAGCTGTGGATGTGGTGACGGATTGGATTGATTGGGTTGTAAACGTATTCTCACGACTCAATAATGACATTAATGCTATGCTCAGTAAGTGATCTGCAATGTGGCGCTCCATCCGGATTCTCATCTTCAACCTCGACGCCTCCAATTCAGTATCAGTTCTTGGTTGAGTCGGGCTGCCAGAAGAATTGCCAGAATTAACGCTCGTATGGAACTCGCTATCACCGAGGTTTTCGCTGGTTGGAAACCAACTACAAAGTGGGCACGCAGCGAACATTTGTGGTGCTGGAACTCCACATCTTTTCAGCAGAGCTGGGAGCTGTGCTTTGGTAAATGATTTCGGGTGCTCTGTTTCCATATGTTCTACGAACTCTTGCTCAGATTGACAGACTTTAGTAGCATGTTTCGATGCTCGACATATCCACTGCACGATGTTGTCTCTGTGCTCTTTCACCATATGCTTTAGCCACTCTTTCGTAGTATGAAATGTTTCATAAGGTACAGCACAGTTACTCATCAAGCATACATAGGGGCGGAGATCTGATTTTACGTGCTTGCTATGATGAAACAATTAGCGATGAAAACAAGGGGACAATGGCGTGTACCTCCACCACTTCTTTGTGTCCCTTGGTGGTAAGGTCAGAAGTTCATAACAAATGTTACATTCCACGTGCTGGGCACCAGGGAATACTCTCGGACAAGGAGGGTACTGTGCGTCAAATTTACTCGCAATGAATGAGCCCTCTCTAAAGAATTCGGGTTGACTTGAAGTGTCTACGTCTTTTACTGGCGTTTTGTACTCATTCCGATCTAGTGGTGTTATTGCAGTGCTATTTTGTGATAGCTGCGATAAGGCGGGGGGCACAAAGACATCACTGTCATCTTCTTTTATTTCCGGTTGAGGCTCATCAGATACAATCCGTTGTCTAGGCTGAACAGGTTGATCGACGACAGCTTCGGAGTGGCTTTCTGCTTCTTCTTCACGGGTTTTGTGGCGGGATTTTGCGTAGTTAAACCGTCTCCGCCTTCTCACGTTGCATTCAGCGATCCTAGCATGTAAGCTAGATGGACCTGGTGATTCGGACACCAAACTTTCATTACTACTGCCAGCTTTCTTGAAAATGCCAACGTATTCAATAGCCTTTAAGGCTGCGAGGGTTTCGTGGTAAAACTCGAGAGTATCGACCCCGCGGAACCGCTCAGCGCGAGCATTCCTAAATCCAGTTCCAGCTGTTCGGATAGCAATGGCAATCCTGGTAAGATACTCCAGATTTCTCTCAACGTCCTGCCAGTTCTGATCGTTGCTGCCAGGTACCGCCCGGAGTGGTTGATCAGCAATGGTAGTTTGAGCGTCTGATTCGATTTCGAGCATAGCCAGATCCAAGGGCCCCGATATTTTTGCCTGCTCTTGATGGAATACTGGCCCGAATGATTAGCTTTTCCAGTGAGATTTCATTAAGATGAGACCCATACTACGTTGTAGACTTATTTGCAGCGCAGTGAGGAGGTCTAAGATGGTTCTCTTGATGTCGGGAAAGTCTCTCAAACGTCGGTCGGCATTTGCTTCTCCAGTGACCAAAGCTCCAATGCTACGAGCCCAAAGCAGAAAAACAGTTGTGTTAGTTTCTGCTGGGTTCTCGTGCTGCTTCCGAGATGAGGACTCAATGATGGCTCGGAGCAAGACGAGGCAGAATTGCGACGTGCTCACAATACTGGCGGGCTCTAGAGACTCCATGACGAAGGAGTCACATTTAACAGATGTCAAATTACAACTTCAGTTTATAGTCCTGGGAGTAACGGAAAACTCTCTACAAAGGATATCGCGTGGAAACAGCAACGAGGTAATCTTAACTCGATTTATCAGTATAATCAGGCTGCGTATTAAATCGTGACAGGATTGGCTCAACCCGCCGCCTCATCCCAAAAACCATCCCACCTTTTGCTGCTTATCGTATCGATATATTCACGACGAGACCGTGTTTAAGAGAACCTCCTCGCAATGCTAGAAACTTTACGTTATCAAGACCTAGCAGACCTCCTCTTTGATATCATTCCAAAGTTTACCGCGGCGGCGCACACGCGCTTCAGACTAGACCGTGACCCGAGGAGCTTCTTCCTGCAATTTGAAAGTATCCTAGATGAGCTAAAATACTTAGTGCTAGATTCAAGAGAAAGCGACTGGGATACTCTATCGCGCATTGCCAGTCTACTAGAAGAACTAGTCTATATTGGTCAAGTACGTGGAACCATTTCTAATTGGAGTATTGAAATTTAATGTCCCAGTAGTTTACGTCTCCCCACCACCGATACCCTCGTCTTCACAGCCTACTGCACGATGCTCCCAACTCAGTCGAGACCATAACATTCGAGGAAGACAAAGGATGGCAAGGGCGTATTATCAAAAGGCTGGCTGACTGCCGTCGAGAACTGGAGTTGGATCGTGGGCCGAAGAAGATCGAGGCTTTCATCGATATTCAGCATGATCTGCCAGAACAGCTGCTGCACCATACCAAGAAGCTCTATAATGCTCTGGATATATATTGGCCATGCACTTGTAATGGTGTCTCTCATCCTGTCAACTTGAACTTAGGAACATTCATGACACCTGGTCCAGAAATTGCGAACGGATGTCTAAAGTACAATCTTCTATTTCCGCACCAGAAAGGAGAATTTGATCATCCCCAATGGCTAGAAGGCGAAGTAACAATTCATGCATCAGGGTAACTTTAGCTCAAATAATAGAGTAAATGAGAGGCTGACGCAGCACTTCAGTACTCGGTTTGTTGACACAGCTGAAGACAAGTTTACAAAACCTATTCAGGTCAATGCTTGTAAGGAACACAGCGCAGGCTTACCCACTCAAACTACCCTCTGTCGGCTAGTTAATAGATGTCATCGCTCCAAATTCCGTGTTAAGATGATTTTCAAAGACGAGGTTCTTCTCGCCGACCTCAAGCCTGGTGTGAGTAAAATGAAAGTAAACACCAAATTCCTAAACTTGGAAGCCATGAGCTCAGAACTACGACAAGCATCTACCCGTGAAATAAACGAATTGTCTCTGATACTGGCGTATTCCTTACTGCACTTATATGACGAACACAACGCCTTATGGCTCACCACGAGCTGGATTCGGTCTGGCGAACGATGGAGGACGCCAGAATGGACAAACTATGTACGCTTTTTCAGAACCCAACCCCACGCAATAGTAAACATCACCTCTCCATATCTACCAGCTCATCCTGATGAATATGTTGTGGATGAGCCATTCGAAGACTTCGAAGAGGTGCTAGAGGACGCTCAGCATGGGGCACCATGCCTCCTGGCCCTCGGTTCGACACTACTTCAAATTCGTAGATTGCATCTAGGTATTGAAGATGTCGAGCCCGAAGACGAACCAAATGTTAATACAAATCTCTCCATGGCTCAAAACCTGCATGATAAGCTGAAAGATAATGATCATCTTAACCATTGGTTCTCAGAAGCCGTGGAAGCGTGTATATCCGAATCACAGATCGGCGACATCAACATGAAAGACTATATTTACAACAAAATTGTGTACCCCCTGGAATTGAATTTGAACTTTTACTCGCCTTTGGTAGATCAGCTTCAGACTCATCTCAGTAAAGATTGCACAAAGACTCTACGCCAACTAGAGGAAGCTGAAGTGTGTTTATATGGTGGAGTCAAAGATGTCATCAACCATGATAAGTTTGTACTTCATACACTTTTCCTCAGAAATCGTAGCTAAAATAAAACCTCTAGGAAGTTCGAAGCAGAAACTTGGCAGAAGATGTATTCTTCTGTGGTGAAAAGAATAAGTGATGGGCGACCGCCTAATAGCTCTAGAGTCAAAATCGCGATCCTGGATACTGGCATTAGTTTACTGGGAAGCCAACCAGATATCGTGAACAAGAGGGGAGACATGATGTATAAGAGCTTCTTAGAAGGAGATTCTGATAACGTGCAAAAAGATAATGTAGGTCATGGAACCCATCTCGCCGGCACATTGGCTAGTATTGCACCTCAAGCCACGATCTATATTGCAAGAGTCTTCGCGAAACGGGAGCCTTCGGTGACAAAAGAAGCCGATGGCGTTGCGAAAGTGAGTACACTGCCACTCTTTGTTTACCCCAGTCGCTAAACTCTACTTTAGGCTATTGATTGGGCGATTAAAAATGAAGTAGACATCATCGTCATGTCCTTCGGTTTTGTTGAAGAGCAATCGGCGATTCTGAAGGCGATAGGACGTGCGTATGCCAAAGGAATTACTATGTTTGCGGCTGCATCAAACGATGGTGCTAACCGCGAAGACAATATTTCGTGGCCTGCCAAGATCCAAGAGGTTATATGTGTGCATTCCGGTTCAGGCGGAGGCACAAAGTCTCGCTTCACTCCATGGGCTAGCGACAATCACAGAGTTATGGTTCTTGGAGAGTGTGTTAAGTCACTTGGTACGTATATGAGTGGAACATCATGTGCTACACCTATAGCGGCGGGTATCGCAGCGTGTATATTAGACTATGCAAGACGGGTTGGTCTAAGCGAAGATGAAATATTGAAATTAAGGAGAACAGAATATATGCGAAAGATGTTCAAGATCATGAAGAAAGAGGAGAGGGAGGACTACTGGTGGATAATGCCATGGTCATTCTTCAATGACAAGAGGTCGGACCCATGGATTGCAGATCAAATGCGCATAGCGATCAGGTAGCCCAAAGTTTGAATGGTGTAGGGAGTTTAATTGCCTTGCAATACCAAATATCTCCGTTAAACGCCTAACTCTCTTCTCTCTTCAAATTCACAATATGGAGAATTCTTCAACTATGAGAAGAAGTCTCTGATTGGATGGTATTTTATCGATCGCTGGCCATGCTGCAGATCAAGTTTTGGCTAATTCGTGGCGGCCGCATGAGCTTCATCCTGCAAGACAAGTCACTACGGGAGACATCATTGGCTCTTAAGTGATTGGCCTCGCTTCAGAAATTACTACGTGGTTTTCTGTCTTTCACGACAATCTGAGCAAGAGTGAGCAACATCAGAATCATACTTCTTTAGCCATGCCGCTATACTACTTCCGTGCTCCAACCTTTGACATTAACCCTGAGAGCCCAACAGCTCCCCGTCTAGGCAGCATCTTCCCAAACCTCAACCGTCTCACTGGTCCCCTCAACCAATACAACCACGAGCCGCCTGATCCCAGTACCACCAACACCCATAACTCGCATGCCTTCCACGATGACAGCCAGCGCTCCACCTCCGGTAGCATTGGTCTCGGTGCAACTACCATCCAAGGCATTGGCTCGCTTGGCCTAATCTTTGGCTTCAAGCGAGCTAACAACTACAGCTACTCTTGCTCAACGCTACAAACGACCGAGTTTGAGCCCAGCAGGGACTTCGTCATACGCTGTATCCGCGCCTCACAGGATGTCCAAGATTTCGTTGAGCAGTCGCCATTCGGCAGCAAGAAGGTGTACATGATCACGGGGCTGAAAATCGCTTCTGGTTTTCGACGGACTGAAGGCAAGAGTTCCGAGAATAAGCCCCAGGTCACACTCGGTGCCGACGCTTCACTGCTGGGGGTACCGGCTGGTGGGGAAGTGGAAACGGATTTGACATTCAGCGATAGCAGGAGCATAGCCAGCGGAGCCGAGACAGTAGTGTTTGCGTACCGAGCAATCAAGATCTCGCCAAAGGGCGATGATACTTCGTACAAGGAAGTTAGTGGCGGGCTCTATAGTTATGGCGACGAGAGCGATGACGAGGAAGAGTGGGACATCTCAGGGTTAGATCCGGAACTTGAATTCCCAGATACTGTCTCAGTGCCGCTTGAAATAGCGACGGCTGGTGAATGAAAATAGCAACTGAATCTGGGCTGAAGGCTTTATTCTCATGCTGCAGCGATATAGGATTTATGAAAGTTATCTAGGCATCCTTATTTTAACAGAAACAAAATCCATCCTCTTCTGATCTAAACAAAGACAAAAGTAAAATAATCATCAGTATATATATGACCGTAAGCTCGAGTCAAGCCCGATTGTTCTCCTAAGTGTTAGTGCTTTTGAGTCAGGCAAATGAGAAAAAGATGAAGTCCGTCTTTGCCGAAATGTCGTGGCCGTTTCATCCTCTGTCAATCGCGAGCTATACACTTCAAAGTGCATCACCAATTTATCTCTAGGAAAGCGAAACATTTATCTACCTTGAAAAGTTTAGGCAAAATAGCCGGGATAGATTAGACAGCAGTATATGAGCCGAAACTGAGACGGCCTGAGTAATGACAGCGCAATCCACGTGAGTCAAAACGTGAGCATTTCTGTGGCATACAGCTTGACTTGCCATTGGAATTGAATTCTACTTAAGTCAGTAAGTGCTGCAATACAACAAACTTTGTCTATATAAACCTAATGAACCAACTAACGCGATTTTGAAGCTTAAGTGCATTGCAGTACCATGGTGTAGCACCGTGTTATCCAAATTGAACAGGCTCAATCAGGCACCATAAATACAGAATTGCTAACAAGTGAACAACCCGTGGAAACAGTACCGACAGAATATGTAACCCCAAACCGGCTACTATTAGCAGATCCCGACGTGTGGCTGATAACGGTGGGTGCATCACCTTTCTAACAATGTATACATCGCACTGTACTGAAATTAGTATTCAAAGCGTTCGAAAATCCAGCTCCAAATTCAAATGACATATTGTGTCAGAATGAATGCAACATGTGGAAAGATCCACACTTTAAAAGAAGACATGATCCCCCCAGGAAACACGTGAGTAAAAGGAAATCAAGATCTCCAGTAATGGTTAATATATCATCGTAAGCACATTGAATTTCATGTGGATGGGCTGCCGGTCCAAATGAGCTTATTAAAGTCCAACTCCTCACATTCACAATAAACGAGTAAGTTCCAACAGGGGATCTCAAATGGTTCATTTTACGCGCGTGGAGCCTGACTCCTCCCCACAGTTTATTAACGCCGAAAGCCGATTCACTCGTGTTTATTTCCGAATAGAGTTAGTTGCCAAGACGGGAGTCTTCAAGCGCTATAGCGCTATGACCGGTAGTTGAATATTGCTGCAACGGTGAGTAAACAAACTGTAACCGTTCATTAATAAGGCATTCTTGATAATGGTATATTCTGCCTTTCGCAAGTCTGCTACTATTCTTAAATCTAAAACAATGGGCAAAATGCGTATAAGCAAAGCGAGATTAGGATATAATACATGCTATTTTGATTTATATATGCCAGCTGGTAATTTGAGTTTGACTGCTGTATTGTGACCCACGCCTCCGTTACCGTTGTCTTTCCCCCTTCCCTTGTCTAGCGGCTGCACTGACAACCACCATCAGAGACCCGAGAGGTGGTATTACATGCTCCCTGTCAAAGATATATGCGGCTTTGCCTTTGATTTGTTGGCTGTGATTCGAAAAGCAAACATCCAACACCAACCTGTGATGTCACTACCGGGGCTAGCTTAAGCTTTATTTCAATACAGCAGTTGCCTCCGTCTATCCTCGCGTAGATCTGCGGTACTCTTATCTTGACCACACTTCATAAAGACATCTCTGTCTCTGTCCTTCGACAGTTCAATCAGTCCTCCAAATCGAGCATCTCATCTACACGGTACCACTAGTGATGTTTGTAGGAATACCAGCCCCTCGACGATAATCTTCCAATTAGTACAAACCACCTGAAGTCGAAGAAAACCCAGGTTGATCCAGTCGCAAAATGAAGACAGCCAATCTGCTCAGAAAGCCTCCGGGCTACATTGTTGCGACGATGGTGTGTTCTATCGGCGGCTTCATCTTTGGAATCGACACGAGCATTATTGGTCCGGTGACCGTCATGGACGATTTCAAACGATATGTCGGCAATCCGTCGCCCAACATCCATGGTCTCATTGTTTCCTCCATTCTGATCCCCGCCGCGATCTCTTCTTTTTTCGCCGGCCGTGTCGCCGATACCCTTGGTCGATCTCGTGGGATCGCCATTGGAGCCATGATATTCGCTCTCGGCGCCGCGTTGGAAGCCGCCTCGGTTCATATTGCAATGTTTGTGGTCGGTCGGGTGATTGAGGGAATTGGTGAGGGCATCTACCTGGGCACGATAATTACCTACATTTGCGAGATTTCTCCGCCGAGAGACCGTGGAGCCCTTACCACAGCCCCCCAATTGCTCACCACTTTGGGCTTGATCACGGGCTTCTTCACCTGCTATGGAACAGCCAATATTGCCGGGTCCTTCTCCTGGCGGTTACCATTTATGCTACTTGCTGTGTACGCTGCTTCATTCGCTGCCATCATCTTCGTTTGGCTGCCCGATTCCCCACGGTGGCTCACGCTTCGAGGACGGAGCGACGAGACCGAACAGGCTTGGGAAAGACTCGGTGTGCTTGGTCCGGATCGTGAGAGGATCCTGGAACAGGTTGGAGACGATACAGAGGCAGTAAAGGGAGGTGGTCCTATTCTTGAGGCAAATAGCTCCTCCCAAAGCATCATTATGACGGAACGAAAGTCGAAACCGAGAAAGGAATCCAAACCGAAGAAGTCCCAGTTACTTGACGTACTGTCTCCTGATGCTCGGCCACGATTCTTCTTGGCCGTCTTCCTCATGGGTATGCAGCAGTTGAGCGGCATCGATGGTGTCCTCTACTACGCCCCACTACTCTTCAGGCAAGCGGGCCTGGATTCCAACGAAGCCACTTTCTTGGCTTCAGGTGTGTCAGCGATCGTTATTTTCGCTGTCACTATTCCAGCAACACTCTGTGCGGACCGTTGGGGCAGACGCTTGAACACGATTCTAGGTGGGCTGGGAATGACAGCCACCATGTTTCTGATGGGCGGTCTCTATGCGGGCAACGCCGTACACGGAGACTCTGGCGCTGGCCGCTGGATCGTGATCGTTTGCATTTATCTGTTTGCGGTCATATACTGTGTGACGTGGGCAGTTGGCGTAAAGGTGTATGCTTCAGAGATCCAGCCTCAACGGACTCGCGCAAGTGCAACGAACATTGCACACGGGAGCAATTGGATTAGCAATTTTCTCGTTGCGCTCTTCACGCCTGCCTTGCTGGCAAATTCCAGCTATGGTGCGTATTTCCTATTTGGAGGATGCACGCTCGTGACAGCGCTTGTTTGTATCGTGTTCATGCCCGAGACACTAGGCAAGAACTTGGATGATATTGATATGGCTTTCAAGGCGAGAAATGGACCCATGGAAGGACTGAAGCGACGACTTCGAAAGTTGGTGTGAAGGAAGTAACTTTGCACAGAGGTCCAAAATGATTGGAAGCAGTTCATGGGTAAAGAATTATGGAGTATGACGCGAAACTCTAACATTTGTTGTGTCTTAATGGGGTAGAAGCCATCACTTCAGTGATGTCGATTGGTGGGTTTTATGTTGAGACTCAAGGTAGCCTAATACATCTCCTCGAAATTATATGGGGGAAAGAGGAAAAAGGATTGTATTTCAAGTAGCTATAAGCACGAAAAAAAGCACAGTATTAATGTGAATGATTGGGCACGAAAACTCTCGCGCACTGATAGAAACATGACTTCACTCCAACGCACGCGTGACCCTTTCATTGACCATTTCTTGATAAGAAGGCGAAAGTCCTCGCCTGCCTTCGTATTTCATCATCTAATACGTACTATTTGTCCCATCATCAACATGCTCAGTATCAGTATTCGATTTTACATCTTCGTCCTTTGGGTCACAATCTTTAGTACGACGTACAGCGTACAGCAGAACCTGACAATTGCATTTTACTTCTATGTATTTCCACATGAGCACAACTATCTTCTCTCATTTTCCCACCCATTTGAACTTTTATTATGTCACTTTCAAATATTCCATGTGTTAAGATTTCAATGAATGATGAGATAAAATTAACTGTGACTATGTGATGCTAAAATGTCGAGATCTATGCTCGGAATAAAGGATCTAACTAGTGTATGCATCCTGGCAAAAAATAGGTAAAAACCAATGTTAGAACAGAAACGAAGCCGAAGCCAAAGAATTTACTATGCCATCAACAATCCTCTAAATCAAGAGTCCTTGACCTCTCCAAGTAATAAGCCAAGGTGTTCAGCCACAGTACGAGCAAGACCACCGAAAGTCGTGCTGGGATCCGACAAGTTTGTTACGCTGACTTGCAGACCAAATTCAGAGAACAACCATCTCTGCAACTCCACGCCAATCATGGAGTCAACTCCATGGTTCCCAAGGGATACGCCTTCGAGTTGGAATGACTCTGGCTCCAGCCCAAGGATGCGACCAGCGCGTTCCACGATATGGGTACTCACAGCCGCGAGCATCTCAGCTTCTTCCAAACCAGTCAGGGTAGAGGCAAAAGAACGGTCTGAACCTTGCCCTGAGGTAGCAGAGCCGTTCGATTTTTGCTTGGCTTCGATTGAAGTCCGCACGGACGACATGCGCGTATCTCGATACCAGAACGAGTCCGAGAGATCAACATTGTCGTCGTTCATCGCCTGGAGCATCGCCTCGGTATCCAGACCAAGAACCAGCTGGACATCACCCAAGTCCACACCTCGAGACTCCTTGGGTTGTCCGTGGAGAATTGCCGCCTCGAACGCTTCAAGCATCTCCTTTTCGTTGATGCTGAATGGCATTTTGCGCGTCAGGGCCTCGGCAACGGCAGTGTTTTCGGCCACCACACCCACGTCCTCGACCATAGGCAAGGCAATAGAGCAAGCAGCGAGTCCTCTCTGACGTCTTTGCAGGGCCAGGAAGTCGAGGTAGCTGTTGGCAGCACAATAATTGGCTTGTCCCGGGTTGCCAAGCACAGCCGAGATGCTGCTTGTCATGAAGAAGAAATCGAGCGGAGTGCTACCAAGTGCCTTGTCAAGAGCAATTGCACCTTGCATCTTTGGCCGCAATGCCTCCTGGTATGCCGAGTAGGTCATATTCTCATATAAACCATCCCGAAGTACCATTGCGGCGTGAACCACTCCCTTGATGGGTAGCTTGCTCGAAACCTGATGTACCACCTCAGCCACTGCTTCCTCATCACTTGCATCCACATTGAACACCTGAACGCTGGCGCCGGACTCCGTGAGACGATCGACTACTTCTTTGGCTTCTGGCTTGGTTGCACCCGATCGCGACAGGAATACAAAGTTTCTGCAACCTCGTTCCTGCATCCATGTGGTGAGACTACGCCCAAGGCCACCAAGGCAGCCAACAAGGAGGTAAGCAGCATTCGAATCAAAAGTTGTATGCTGTGCCGAGGACTTGTATGTCTTCAGAGAGTCATTAGTATTTTCTTGTTGGTCTAAGTAATTTGGGTACTTGAAAGTCTTACCTTGACAATGCTTCTGTTGTAACCAAATTCTACGACGGTTTTATTATCTGTCCCTACCAAAGTTTTCCGAACATCATCTAATGACTCTGATAACTCCTGAACATCAATGCTGCCAATTTTTGATTGATACAAGGTACCGAAAGTATTCAAGAATGCTAGGCTTATCTCGAGAGTTTCCTTGCGATATCTATCACAAGTTCTCAAACCAACGCTCCTCGCAAACGGCGTCGTATCCAGTGGGCTGTAAGCCGCAACGGATGTGTCGTTACCAAATACGAAAGTTGAATGAGACGGCATGGCTCGCCAAACTTCCTGGACCGTCTTGATGTCGGGCGATCCCGTGGTAATGACAACATTCGCTAAAGCCATGAGACTCTTCAGCTTAGCACGATTTTCAGTACTGGTGATAGTCGATACGTGGAAGTTAAGATGTGCTCCTAAATTCTCCATGACTTGCTGGAATGGCGTTGTGGTTGCGTCAGCCACTATGATAATATGCTGGCCGCTGAGCTCGCTAGTACCGTTTACCGCAAGAGCATCGACAACTTGAGCAAGTTGTGCTGTAGAATCCAATAGCTCTACGCTGGAATTTACACCATCATCTATAATGGCGAAGATAGAGGTGACTATTCGCGTTTCCAGGGGGGTATCCGTGTTGCGATCCGCATAGGCAATTACGGCGCGTCCCTTCAATGCCGTCTCGTCAAGACTGCTGCCAGTGCGTAGGATGGTTCCCACGACGGCACGCTGACCTAACTCATTGACATGCGTTAAGATATCTTGCTTGGTGAGCTCTGCTAGTTGTACCTGGATTTCAACTTCGAGTTTCCCCAGCTCTTTGATTCCGGTCACCACTTCCCAGACAAGTTGATCATCTGCCAATTTGCTCTTGTAGGCTTTATCATCCGCAATAGCTTCAGTATTACAGTCTTGATCTTGCGTGTTGGCCAATCGGTTAAGACCTTCATTTGACTCGAGCCGTGGCACAAGAACACATGAATCAGTCAGCCAGAATTCAACATCCTCCTGGACATTAGTTTCAGCAATCGGTTCGATAAACGCGGCGAACCGGGACTTGATAAAGCCGACAACCTTGTTTATTGGCACTCCCGTATCTGCATCCACAAGGGAGATATTCGTGGTTGGCATCTCGGTGCGTACGGCGCGCAAAAAGCCTTGTGGGAGGCCACTGTTGACCGATTCTCCTTGATTGGCCCCTCTGGTTACCCAAACAATGGGCTTACCAGATTGCGAGAGAACTTTCTTGAGCGACTCCCAGCTCTCTTCGGTTGCCTTGGCCAGAAGCGAGCCATCTTCGTCGTTGATAATGACACCTGCAGCCTCTGTGAGGCTATCAGGCTCTAATGTTAAGATGCTAGCTAGAGTACCTTGGAAGGCCTCCGCAACAGCGGAACCAGCTGAATCGGTTTCTTGCTGAATTACAACAACTTTCATCTCCTTGATGCCAACAATATTGTCGCTGTCTGTAAGTTGAACTTCTGCAGGGTCTGTTTCCTGCCATTTGACTGTTCTGTATGGCTCCCTTGGAACGACCTCGGCCAAAGATGGCGGAATAGCTGCTTCGTACGCGACCATTTTCAGGTTCTGAATGTCTAGTAAACACCTTGAGGAGTTGCCCGCAAATAACTGTACATTTCCCATAAAGTGTCGATTACTATTCACATCTTCCTCAGCCCAGGCAAAGCAGTTGCCATCATTGCTCAGATCATCGGCATCGATTGGAAACTCTATAGACATGTCCTCGATCGTGAGCGGGATAACACCCCAAGGCATCTCTTTGTGTAAACCACGGTGCACGGCAATGATGATAGCATGTAGACAGCCGTCAATAGTGGAAGGATGTAGCATGTAACGAGATTCATGCTCCATTTGCTCGGTGCAAACCTTGATTCCGGATGATGCCCAACGATCCTTACCATTAGTGCGGACTGCTTGGGTCATTGTCTGGAACTTGGATCCATATCTAAAACCAACGCGGTCCAACGAACGGTACCAGCGCTTTGGGGCTACTCGTTGGTGCAGCTGGATGGGCGTATAGGGATAGTCACCTTGTCGCTTCGTTTGAGCCTGCTTTCTCTGGATTTTGCCTGTGCTGTGAAGTGTCCAAACTTCACTGCCTTCAGGTGCAGATTCAACGGTGAAAGTGTACCAGTCATCGGATACGCCTTTCTCTAGTCGTGTATGGACTTCGATGCCATCATCCGAATCTGGAACCATTAAAGCTTTGCGGATGTCAATATTGGCCAATCTGACACCACCAGCCTCAGCTGGCTCGAGATCCAGTTGCTGTAGAAGTGCTTCGATGGCCATTGACACATGGCCCGCTGCAGGGAAAACAGCATCAGTACCTAAGGTATGATGCGAGAACCATGGAACATCGCGCTGGCGGAGCATGTTCTTCCAGGTTGGGGCATTACTAGACAAACCAAAGATGCGTCGACCGAGAACATCATGGCGTGGTTGCTTAGAAGTGCGCAAATCGGCAATGGCTCGTGGTTCATACCAATGCTGACGTTCGTAGTTCCATTGGTAAGGGGGGAGGTCAACTAGACAACGTCCTTGGCTACCACCTTTGAGTGTTGTAACGTTGAGAGATCCTGAATTTGTGTTTAAGCTGTTGACTAGGTCAAAGTCTACGTCAATGCCTCGTAGGTAGAGTTCACCAGCGGTACGTAGCAGAGACTCAGCATCGTCTTTGCCGCGGACCAGGGAGCCAACATATCCAATATCAAAGCCATTCTCAGCAATGATCTGCTCGACTGGTCCTCGTAGTGCTGTGTGTGGTCCAATTTCGATCAGTACCTTGACATTGGTAAATTCCGTATCGTTACCTAGAGCTTGCACGGCAGAGTCGAAACGCACACGGTTACGCAAGTTTTCGCACCAGTATGCAATGGAGAGATGTGAGTCTTCTAGCCGTGACCCTGTAACTGACGACATCATACCAACCTCTGATTGTCGCCACGAAAAGTCTGTCTCGGTGAGGTTCATATGTGCCTTAGTGTATAGTTGTTCGTACAACGGCGCGACATTATCCATATGGGAAGAATGATATGCCTTTCCAGTCTTGAGTTGGCGTGCGAATATTCCAGACTCATCCATGATTTTCTTGAGCTCGAGAATATCGTCTTCATCACCACTGAGAGTCACACTACCAGGGGAATTCTCGCATGCTATGGAAATGCGCTCGGCGACATCAGGAGGCAAGAAGTTGATATACTCTTGTACCTTGCTTGCACCAAGTCCGACTGCGAGCATGGTACCTGCTGGTGCTGCCTGCTTAACAGCAAAGCCACGGAAGTAAGCGGCAAGAATTGCCTCGGGTGCGGAGATACGTCCAGCTGCGTATGCAGCGGCTATCTCGCCAGAAGAGTGGCCCACAGCTACAGTAGGGCTAATACCCCATGAGAAGAAAAGGTCGATGATAGCGATTTGGACAGCGGTGCAAGCTGGCTGCGAGATGTCCGGCCTACCAACTTGACTATATTCTGCTGCTTCCCCAAGAATATGTCGTAAAGACCACGAGGGTTTATATTCTGGTGCAATACAGCGCTGCAGTACTCTATCCAGTGCATCCACAGCTTCTCCAAATTGAGGATATCTCTGCATAGCTTCATACCCCATGCGAGCCCATTGCGAACCCTGACCTGTTAGTACAAATCCAATTTCTGCTTGAACTCCTTTTGCTTGCGGCAGCTTGGATTTGTATGTGAAGCTAGTAGGTGTGAATGCTTCAGTCTCCTGGTTGGGATAGGCAATCGTAAACCCTCTTGCCCCGGTAAACCGAGTTCTTCTCTCGTTGAGTGTGTAAGCCAAATCTGGGATGTAGTAGTCACCAGCAATGGGCCGGTGCGCTTCTATGTTACGATCTAAAGTCTTTCGGTCATGTGCGCTCATTGTAATCAGGAATGGTCGATCAATGCTGGCAGAGTCGTATGTATACTTGGCATCCGCCTTGGATTCGCCATGCTGATACCAGGAGCACAGACTGTCGACGGATTCGACTACGAGGTGAGCATTGGTGCCACCGTATCCGAACGACGAAACGCTTGCACGGCGAACATCGAAGTCGGTTGGCCATGGGATCAAATCCTGGTTAATCTTGACATTCCACTCTTTGTCCTTAATATTGGGGTTCAAATTCTTGAAACCGTGTACACCAGGAATTAGAGCCTTCTCAGTCATCAGTGCTGCTTTCATGGTTGCGAAGATACCAGATGCTGCTTCACTGTGTCCAATGTTGGCTTTTGCGGCACCGAGAAGAAGTGGTTTGTCGGTACTCCGTGAGTCGTTCATGCCTCGTGCTACCGCTTTCACTTCGATGGGGTCGCCCGTTGGTGTTCCTGTGCCATGGCACTCAAGATATGCTGTCTGGTTCGGATCTAGATGGGCTCTCTGGTATGCCTGGCGCAGTACTCGCTCCTGCCCTAATGCATTTGGGAATGTAATGCCCATGCCATCAACTTTGCCATTCGTATTGACAGCAGACGTTCGTATCACACCACTGATAAAAGTTTCAGCTAAAGTTGCGAAAAGTAAGGATTCTGTTTGCAGAGGACTTACCGTATCAGGTCTCCATCTCTGATGGCCTCTGAATAGCGTTTAAGATATAGTGCACCAATAGCTTCGGCACGACCATACCCGTCTGCACTTTCATCAAAGGTATGGCATCTAATTGGAGGTAAGCTCAAGTGGACTTTTTTCTTGAAAGGAGTAGTCACTTACTCAGATGTTGGAGAGAGTACTCCAAGCTTAGCTGTGTTCATTTGCTGGTCCTATTTTCCAATCCTTGATTAGCTACCTGATTCAAGCAGATACAGTGTCCTTAATATTACTTACCACCATCATGATGATATTACTGCCAGCAGCAATCGCGGCGTCGCAATCTCGTGTACGTAGTGCATGACATGCATTATGGATGGCGTATAGTGCCGAAGAGCAAGCCGTGTTGATCATACAACTCGGACCATTGAGGTTGAAAACATTATTGATGCGGTTACTAATGATTCCTGGATCTACGCCGGTTGCCGCGTAATTGTGTCGAAAATCCCGCTCAAAGATGGACATTTGCTGATAATCACTAGTGAAACTGGCAGCATAAACACCCGTATTGGATCCGGCCGCTTCATCCAGCCGCACTCCGGCATTTTCGAAGACTTCATAGCATACCTCTAGCATCTTGCGCTGTTGAGGGTCCAGCCATTGTGCCTCAACAGGAGTCATGTTGAAAAAGCTGGGATCGAAATCAATGGGATTCCCGTCGAGAAAGTAACCCCCCATTGCCGTGTAGGAGCCTGGCCGAGATAGATCAGGGTGATAGTGAGCATCAATATCGAACCGACTGGCAGGCACCCTTGGGGTTCTGACCGATTGCTTGTCCCGCAGCGTTTCCCAGAACTTTGATGCTGAGTCTATCGAGCCAGGTAAGCGACAAGCTGTTGAATTTCTGTCAGTCTTAACGCTTATAATTCTAGGTTATCATTTGTTCCTACCCATGCCAACAATGGCAATCGGCTCGAGGCCGCGGCTTTCGTTCTCATCGACGAATTGAATCATCTTAAAATATGGGGAAGAAAGAAGGCTATTTTGGTTGTGTAGCCTGAAAGACTTCTTTTAAGTCTTGAATGCTGCTGCTGATGGTGCTGCTATCGAATGCAAGTTGTTCTCTCTTTAGCAGACTATAGCAGTTCCTACATTCTAGTTGAGAATTCTGTTATAAAGATTCATCTGTATCCTGGAACTCGTGTGACTAACAATCAATGGCAGACCGATGCTTTATATACTCTTGCTATTTAGCCCAGGGAGAGATATTATCAATTGAGATTGCACTGTTGAACCACATTGCTGCGGTATTTTAGTTCCTTGCAAACCGCATGGAGTTGGCCTCCCAGAACGATGCTATTACACGCGTCACTGCTGATAACTGTTATTTGACTCTTCAATTGTCAACGTCTTTCTTGATGTTCTATTACGTCCGCATTACAGGAGATCTACAATCATTTGTGGTGTTTAGGTAGGTGAACCCCGTGAGATAGGTACTTAGTACTACTGACATACATAAACGTGCAGAGAGATCAATTACGTAGGCTAGAGTCGTATCCTAGAGTTCTCACTGGACCACCAATCAGTAGAAATCAAGGATAATCACATGCAGGTTCAATGCAAGTCATCTATGACGATCTCTGTCAGAGCTTCGGAAAAATTAGATCACATGCAGATCTATGTGCATCGAATTCTATAAGCGAAGGAGTTTCACAACCCAAGTTTATCCAGCACCTAATCGGGAAATATTTACGTTTCAGCTCAAAAGAATATACACGCGTGAAGCAGTTCTAGGGTTGCAGCATTTGTCGATAATGGTTTTCAGCTCTGGTAAACTAAGCTCTTACTACATGATGCAGTGAACGCTTTCCATTACATATGTGCAGATGAGAGCTTGCTAAAAGCCACCACTTACGACACGAATAAGTACAAAATATATATGACATATGAAATTCAGTTTCAAAAACACAACAATCAGATAGAAATCTGATCTTTTGAGTTCCTGAGTTTACAGTTCAGTCAAAGCAGCTCGTCCAGTTTTCAAAATGCCTCACGCTGTGGCTGACGAAACTCTCTACCTCGACGTTGCCGTAATTGGCGCAGGTATGTTTTTAAAATACACTCTATTTCTGACGAGCATAAAGAGAACTAATCCAGAATTTGACAGGATGGTATGGTTTGAAGGCAGCATCAACTCTCCTAGAGTTAGCTCCAGACACGAAAATAGCGATATTCGACAAGTACGAAAGCGTAGGCGGCACCTGGTGTAGAGATCGCATTTATCCAAATTTGGTGGCTCAAGTTGAATTTGGCTACTTTGTACGTATCATTCTCGACAGTTCTTTTCATAACACTTCTAAAATTAAACTAACATGGCTTACGCAGAATTATCCATCAACGTCCATGCCCCAAGATGGAAAACCTGGAAATGATCTAGTCTCTGGTGATATGATCTGCCGATATCTGGAAAAGTTCGCTGAAGACAATGGATTAAAGCGCCACATTCGTCACAACAGCTGGGTCTCTAGTGTAGAACGTGGATCCGATGGCTGCGGCTGGAATTTAATGGTCAATGGCCAGAGAATTGAGGCTGCCAAGCTGATATGTGCAACTGGTGTAACAACACAGACGAATGCACCCGACTTCACAGTTTTAGACGATTCTATTCCTGTGAAGCACGTTGTAAACCTAGCCAAAGAAGTTAGCAGGTTTCAAGAATCCGATAGCAACTTAGACCACTTCGTGCTCGTGGGTGCCGCCAAATCAGCTTATGATGCCGCTTATTTACTTTGCTCACTGGGCAAGAAAGTGACGTGGCTGATCCGTGAGGATGGCGCAGGCCCTATGCCCATTATGCCTCATAAGATATTTGGCAAGAACACCATCACTATGAGCACTAGCCGACTGATGAGTAACCTAAGTCATTCTCTGATGACTACTGATAGCTATGTTGGATCGTTCTTTCATCGCACATGGCTTGGTAGATGGCTCACGAAATCCGCCTGGGGATATATGTCCCACCGGGCAGATAAAGCTGCTGGCTTTGGTGGGAAGGCTGGTCGAACAGAACCTCTAAAGCCACAAATTAAAGATAATAGGTAAGGTGCCTCCATCCATCCGGTTCATACATATTCAATCTAACATGAGAACAACAGTACGTTCTGGTGCGACAGCTCACTGGGTCTAATCACGATGGAAGACTTCTGGAGCACGCTTCGCAACGGCAAACTTACCATTCTTCGGGACAACATCGATACCGCTGACTCGAAGGGCGTTAAGCTGAACTCGGGCAAACGTGTCGATGCTGATTACGTCCTCTACGCGACCGGTTGGGGCGATCACTTTAGCTTTTTCTCTCCTGAGCTAAAAGAAGAATTGGGGATTCCTAATTACCAAAACCCCTCCCGGACAAAATCTGCCGCTCATGTTTCCGTTGTCAAGGAGAAATCCGCCAGTGAAATTGTTTCTGATCCATGGACTCTTCACGATCAGGCAGCAGACGAGCTTGTAGCCAAGAAATTACCACTGCTGAGCGCTGGTCCCAAGGACTTCAACGGATGGCAACTCCCCACCGCACGAGCAAAAGCCGTCAAGGTACGCAGATGGCGGTTGTATAATCGCATGGTGCCACTAGATAGTGGAATGAAGGACCACAGTATTGTCATTCTAGGCCAGATCCACACGACCCAGACCCCGACCATTGCGGAGATTCAAGCGCTGTGGGCGGCAGCATATTTGCTTGGAGATCTAGAACTCCCTCGCGAGTCGATCATGGTGCGTGAAGTCGCCGAGTGGAATGCATGGACTCGCAAGCGTTATGCCAGTGTCGGCGAGCGGTATCCATATGCTCTCTTTGACTGGGTGCCTTATTTGGATCAGCTGTTACGAGATCTCAATCTAAAGACCAAGAGATATGATGGTCTTCTGACCGACTTCTTTCGCCCATACGGTCCACATTGTTACCAGAATGTTGTGGGCGAGTACATGACTATGCGCAAGAAGATTAGCGACCAGGAGACAAGTTCCAGCTCGAGTTCGCTACCGACAGAAGCATAAATAGGGCTAATTAACTTCTATGCGGCGAGTACCAGACAATGTAGCTAGGTTACGGGTACGAGGTGTAGACTATATTTCCTTGCGTGGTTATCCTTTCGATGGGTCCCATTTCTCCTTTTCATGTTTCTCACAGGGCTCTATTCAGGTAGTGTTGGAATAATGAACACTGAGCTCACGTTCAAATATTCGTCCTTCGTGATTTTACGCTCAAGTCTTTTAACTCTCGTGACATTTGTCGACCGAAACCCCTGATCCACCAAAAGTTAGAATTGTAGGACTACTGCCCTGCTTCTCATGGAAAGTCATGCACTTCCCAAGTTAGGCGTGGCTCCATCATCATATTGGATGTATTAGAAATCATACTTCGGACTTAATCCTTTGATCAGCAAAAGATTCGACATCATGACTCACTGCGCAGCTCCAAGCGCAGTTTTCGGCTTTCGTGTTTGGATACTACAACTCCACCACTGAAAGTTGACTACTCACTGGCAGCTGATGATAAAACGGGAAACTACTCGAGACTTGATGCTATAGAATGAATGTGGGTGAGCTGAGCTTTATCGCTTCGCCTACTCATGAATTCTTTAAGAGTTCTTTGAAAGTGTGGTGTTCTGCAGGGGCGTGAGGTTGAGTTAGGTCACGAGACCTTGATATGTCTCGAGGCCTTTAATACAGATACATTTACATAACTAACATTTAAAAATAACATTGACCTAATTTACAGACATTATTACAGTCATGAATCGCTTTTAATATAATGAGATTACCACTCTAGAGCGTATCAGATGGTTCCGCATTTGAGTAACTCGACATTTGAGTAATCTGACATTTGAGTAAGCCGACAATTTGTTAAACGAACTAGAGTTGTCCACGGCTCTAGCGGCAGAATAGGAGGGTAAGAGACCCCCACGTACTATACCCCCACCAGTTAGGTATTCCTGATAAATGCCAATTGCATCAGCGACATGGCTTGATACTGGTATGAGATAATTACACGAGGATATTCAGATTGTCTTGGTAAGTGCGTCGCGTTGTTAACTGACAAGTCTGAAAAACAACAGTGGGACAGTCTAGATGATCAACCCGGGCGGGACGATCCGAGCATAACTACTATAAAACAAGAACTGTACCCCTGCTGATGTCACAGTTGCAACGTTGATAGATCTTCTAACGGGAGCTTATTTAGAAAAGCGTCCCTCCGATAACGTGCATAACAGGGTTACAGTAGATATGCTCTACAGTAGATCTTCACGTCAGTTCGGGTATTAGCACCGAGCAGATCGTCACTGTCGCTCATAGCCACGGCATATTACGGCACATGCTGCTTTAGGTAAGAGACTGGTCCTCGGCCTTTGGAAATACGTTTCTGGAACCGATGCTACACGAGTTTAGACCTGGTGAAGTGGACCTGGTAGGAGGTCCCAATGTGGACAATAATGCGGCCTCTTTACGCAGACTCACGAGTCTCTGAGAAGAAGTGTGACTCGTAAATATACTTGCATATATTGTCGATCGATAGTAGGGGCCTCGGCTGGTCGCCTTGTGAGTACCTGCAAAGAGGGAGTGATTGTCGAGTGTTTCGTGGCAGGTAATCGGTGGCATTTGCCACGAGACAATTTATCCATTTGAAGACAAATACGAGAAACTGTTGATCAGGTGATCACATCACCACCTTTGAACAACATATATCAAAATCATTATGATTATATATAAGCAAACCGAAAGAAACACGCCGTCTTGCTAGCTATATACTGAAAAAAACGATTCAAATATCACTTTGAAGATGGCCTCGATTGCCTTTCCCGCTCTTGCTAAGAAGGCGACACTGTCCGATGGAACAACTTACGGATACGTTGCCTCTGCACCAGAATCGCCCGACAAGCCTACTTTCCTTCTACTTCATGGGTACCCAAGTTCCAGCTTCGACTGGCGCCATCAGATTGTATCTCTTCCCAAGGCAGGATTTGGCGTCATCGTACCGGATTTACTTGGTTATGGCGACACGGATTCCCCCGCTGAAGTGGAAGCTTATAATTTGAAAAAGATGTCCCAGCACATGTCTGAAATTCTGGACCACGAAAACGTAAACCGCTGTATTGCAGTCTCTCACGACTGGTTTGTTTTCGCCTTGGCATAGTGCTTAGAGCAGATACTGATATGAATTACTAGGGGCTCCGGTCTACTCTCACGCCTTACGACTTACATACCCGATCGCCTCCTCGGTGCTGTATTTGTTTCTGTGGGCTACGTAGAGCCAAAGCTTGTTTGGGACATTGGCAAGAAATCTGGGTTCTCTGGTAATGCCTATGCTAACCCTCTTACCTACAGACGCCATGTTGGCTTTATCCAAAGAGGCGGTTGGCTACGAGACCTATGGCTACTGGCCATGGCATAACTCGGAATCAGCGATTAAGGATTGCGACGAACACGTAAGTCTTCGAATAGAATTATTGTTCAACACGTGCTGAAGAATATAGCCTGCCTCGGTCTTCAGCCTGATATATCCAGCTGATCCAGAGGACTGGAAAATTAACTTTGCTCCTGTCGATGCAGCGAAAGAATATGTTCGTTCAGGCAGGCTTGACCCATTACCATCATGGTACAACCTGCAGGACTACACCACGCGCGATAGGATCTTGTCCAAAGGCTACAAGGGCCCTCTGAGCTGGTACAAGGCGGCGATGCGAGGCGTTAATCTCCCTGACGAGCAGGACGTTTCGGAAGAGGATATGTTCTGTAAAGTGCCGACTTTACTGGTGGTCAGTGACCTTGACTATGTAACGCGAGCAGATATGCAAAGCCAAAACACGTCCAAGTGGGTGAAGCAGCTTCGTATCGAGACTATGCGGAACTGTGGACATTGGATCCAGCTAGAGCAACCCGAAGAACTGCACAAGCTCATTCAGGGCTTTGCTCAAGAATTGACGAAACAGACATAAATAAATTGAGATTTAGGACAGTCAAATCACATTTGTATACGAGTGGATTGAATCAACTTATACCTGATATCAATGGAATCTGCGGAATTTGATATAATTATCCAAAGGAATCGTATAATTCTGAAGCTTTGTTTTGACCGGGTTGCCACTTGAAGTCATATTAAGCATAATTCTAAGCTTTTCAGCCACGGCGCAAATCTTGACCAAGACTACCGTTCAGCAATCTGTAGAGGCCCGGGGCTAGACCATGGTAAAGCCACTGTTGACCTCGTTAAAAGTAATCGGTGACGTGACGACATCATTCTATTACTAGGTACATGGTAGGGAACCATATTCGCCAATGAGAACCACTTAGCAACTTCCGGGGTAAAATTGGTTGATAAAGAGTCATCCAATGGTTTCCATGCTATATTGCTTGTGAGATGTCCTCCGCGAACCTTGAAAGTGCCGTTTAGGAATTTTATGGTGCAACTCATAAGTTTGGTATCAGTTGATATTTCATTCTCAGAGAAGGTCATGAATGCTGAAGTGCAGGTTTGATCTTAAGATAAAGTGCTGTCCTTAAAGTATCACACAACAAGACAATGAACGCCTATTAACCGTACGGTGTAAACTATAGCATTTATTATTACATCTAATCAACTTTTCTAAACAAGCTGCTTTTTACGAAAACTCAACAGTCCCCGAATCGTAGTTTTATATTTAAAAGCCTCCTCGATCTCATCCAGGCTCTTCCCTCTCGTCTCAGGCATAAACAGGAACCCAATAACGCTCGTTACTGCCAGACAAGCTCCAAACAGGAAATAAGCCCCAAATACGGTCCTCGCGAGCATCACCGGAGTAATGAGCGCAACAGTAAAATTGGATATGCTGTAGCTCACGTACGCCATACCTACGGCCGTTGCCCTTGTGCGTTTTGGTTGGATTTCCGCGGCGTAGACTTTGATATGTATACCCCAGCTGATACAGTAAATGATAACGTAAATGTAGATAGTGACTATGACAATCCACCGGCCAGCGCCATAATCCATATGAACAGTTTTAGCAGCATAGAGACCACCAATCAAAAACATCAAAATAGCCATCGACACCCCGCCGTATATGAGACTAGGTCGACGGCCCCATCGGTCAGCCCAGATTGTAGCGGGCACGGTAACTAGGAAGATCACAATACCCGTGACACCAGACGCGAGGAAGCTGGACTGATTGGTAGACAGACCAGCTTGTTGAAAGAGGAGGGGGGCATACTAAGAATAAATCCGTATTAGTGCACACATACTTAGAAGCTGACGATGTTACGACTTACAAAGAGAACTCCATCGACTCCACTCATCATTTGCATGCCCATGAGGAAAACTGCAAACAAGAGCTGCCTACGGGAGTGCGGCGAAGAGAAAGCTTCCTTTATAGTGATCTGCGGCTCGTCTATAATATTTTGCTCTTTGGAGGTATCGCCACTAGCATTAAATTCGCTTTTGTCATTGATCTTCTCAGAAGAAGCCGTGCTGTCAACTTCTGAGTCATCAGAGTGCTGGTTAATGATCTTTTCTCTATCTGCCGGACTGACACCGAGCTTCTCCCATACCGCGGCTGCTTCGCTATCCCTTCCACGTAGAGTCAGCCAACGCGGCGATGAAGGGAGAACAATTAGTGCCATAACCGTGAATGCGAAGGAGTAGGCTGCCAGAAGAATGAACGGCAGACGCCAAGATAGCGATGAGGGGATGTTTGTCGTTCCGTAGCAAGCGAAAAACCCAACAATTAAACCGAAGCAATGGAGCAACTGAGGTGCAGTCGTCAGAACGGCACGGTATTTAGGAACTGATATCTCGCAGATATATCTGGATAAAATATATTAGCTTTCACCATTTTAAGGAACACCCACTCTGCCTAGGGGAATTACACGATCATAGGTCCGACATAAAGACCTTCACCAATACCCTCAATTACACGCCCGATAATAAACATGACGATATTAACGGAAGCACCCTGAATAGCACATCCAATGGCAAATATAAAGGTACCAACAGCAATTCCATGGACGCGACCGATAGCATCTGCCAATTTGCCTGCGAAGAAGGACGAAATAGCTGCCGCCAATATCAGACACGAGACGATGAGTCCTTGGATAGTCGGCTGAGAACTCCCTCCGATGGTTTTTTTGAAGTCGTCCATGATCGTGACTGGCCCTATAATACTGGTCTCGACACCGAAGGAGAAGCCGCTCAACGCACATAGGATACTAGCCACAACGTATCCTGGTGGCCGTTGGAACATGTCGGATAGAGTCATGATTCCTGAATTGAGAAGTAAATTGGGTATACTTGGCTGATTGAATAGGTAAAAAAGGAAGAGGGGGATTTAAGCTGGATAGAAATCAACGATACGTCAAGAATGCGTAGACAATGATTCACACAACTAAATGAGCAACGGTAGTGGTGAGGGGTTCAATAGCCCTACATTATTTCTTTTGCCAACAAACAATTAATGCCTACATAATGGAAATGTGGTTCTAGCAAACAGAATTCCGAACGCTGTAAGGCTCGCTCGTCTGCGCTTCCTCATTTGGAATTGATTCTCTTCCTATGACGATGTTTATTCTTTACCGCATTAGGCTTATCTTACGCGGGTACTTGACCCAATCGTTCTTTAATCAATTCCGCTCGTGAAAATTTCCTGATTGAGCGCTAGCGCCATACGCACGTGTCTCACGCGTATAATGGTTGACCAGACATGTATACATCATTCTCGTCGACGCTTTTCTTTACGTGTAAACTACTATTCTGAGCGAAAACGTCACCAGACCAACAATTAACTGATCTCTTCACGATGAGAAGATCTGATTATCAAGAAATGCGGCCATGGGCAGACGAAAATGGCATTTCACTCGAGTCCGATAGTCGTCCATCATTGCATCCATGCTCGGGAAGCCGATCGCAATTGGCGAGGGATTTTCCCTAGAGATATAGAAGCAGTATATAGATACGGACGAGTACTTCAACTCTATATTGTTTTTGAAACTCGATATCTCAATGCACACTAAGCTGAGAAATCTTTGCTCATCTCTTTCCAGAACACCAACCAGCAGTCACTGCGTGCATATCTGTTGAACGACAGCTAGAATGTTGGAATCACTAGGTTTTTCGATCTTGGGCGTCGTGGCTATTGTTCTATTATGGCCCGTAATGGAGTACTTCTGGGACGCGAAAGGCTTCCGCAAGTATCCCTCACAGAACTTCTTGTCCGGCTTCACAGGCATGGGCTATAACTGGGAGATCGGCCGCAAGCACAAGGTTGTTCGCACTCGTAGACTTCATGAACTTCACGAAAAGAAGGGCGCCGTCATACGTCTAGCCCCAAACTGGCTCTCATTTAGCAGCGCGGCTGCGGTTAAGGACATTTATGGTCACAAGTCTGCGCTTTCAAAGAACGAAGTCTACATCGCCCTCCAAGAGAATGGTCGACATCTCGGCAACATCATCAGTAAATCATATCATTCTGAGCGGCGGCATTTGGTTGCTTCGTATTATGCTCCCAAAAATATCGAGTCATGGGAACCCAAGATTTCTGACTTGGCTTCCCAGCTGGTCAATAATATGGACTCAATGTGCACAGCTCCATTGAAACCAGGCCACTTACCGTCAAAGAAAGACTTATTATTTGACGGTAACAAATGGGGACTAATGTTTGCTATGGAGAGCGCTAGCAGGATTGGTCTAAGCGCGAATCTGGGATTCATTGAGAAGGGTTCTGATGGCTTTGAGATGATTAAGCCAGACGGCACCATGCAGATCATCAGTCCCATTGACAGCTTACGAGGTTATTACGGTGCGGCAGCCACGCTAATCTGGGATGGTCGCATGTTCCAAACCCTCAAATTGCTCAGTGGAAACACGTCGTCGTATTACGCCAAGGCATTTGTTCATGGTGATAATTGGCGCTACTTCTTGAATAAATTAGTCAACGAACGAATTGCAAGATACGACAGCGGCGAGTATCTCAATGATCTCTTTCAACCTATGCTGCTTGATCGGAAAACGGGTGAGCAGCCGGACATTCCCCTGAGGGATAAAGTAGCAGAGATGGATCAAATGTGTGAGTCTTATGGAAAAGTTCAAATAAGAAACGCATAATGCTAATAATTCACTGTAGTCAACGGCGCCACCGATGGTACTGGTGGTTCATTGGTCAACACGCTCTACTACTTGGTCAAGCATCCAGACACCATGAAGCGTCTCCGCGCCGAGCTAGACGAGGCACTCGATCCTGATGTCGTCGTCCCCCGATGGTCCAAAGTTATGGCCTTGCCGTATCTCAAAGCTTGCATTGATGAGGCTCAGCGCCTCGCTCCTGCTGTTGCTGGGGATCTCCCTCGCAAGACGCCACCGGGCAGCTCGTACACTATCGCGGGTGTGACCGTACCTGAGCTTACAGATTGTAGCATCTCGGCCTATACAGCGCAGCGTGACCCTGAGATCTTCCCAGACCCCGAGGCTTTCAAGCCTGAGAGATGGCTGATCAAGGGTGACGACCATTTGACGAAGATGTTAGATGTGTACCTTGTCTTCACCATGGGTGCGAGGATGTGCATGGGCAAGAGCGTGACTATCTTGGTCCAGTCGCTCTACTTGGCAACTCTAGTGCACCGTTACGAGTTTGCTCTGGAAAGTCCTGATTGGGAGGTGTCTAGGACCGAGCGTTTCAACCTTTGGGCAGGTGACGTGCCGTTGAAGGTGTGGAAACGAGAGCTGTAGGAGGCTTGGGTTACAAGGGGATTGGTTACCTTATGTTATATTTTGGATAGAAATTATAAAGCGATACTTGCAAAGTAAGCACTCACTCCAATATAATATGTTTGGTCTACAGGGAAAATCTAAGATATATGAGTGTATTGTAGCCTCATATACGCCTGATACAAGCTTTAAGAAGCCTCAGCATAATTTCAAATTACTTCAAGCCAGACTCTTCTAAGAAAAGCTTGCGCTTTATATGGTGGTTCTTAGTGCATCCATCTTCAAGTATCAGGCGTAGTTGCGGAAGATCCCGCAAGCTGATTTAAGCTTCGTAGTCGGCCTCGAGAACTGAAGCCATATCGTATTCCAAGCTCATCCAATAGCGCCCAGAGCTTTGTCTTTTTACCGATTCCATTAATATGTTTGATCGCTAGGCAGGAAGAAGAATGTCAGCATAGGCTAGTTTTCACCTGAAATCATTTAATGAAGACAGAAATTAAGTCGCACCGATGTTTAGTGGCTGGGCGGAGAACGCTCGAACGCTGGGAGGCAATTCTGACAATGCTATACTAGCAATTTCGGAAGCATGAAACTGTATCTGGATATTTCAATTAGTATGGTGGATTTATTTCCAAGTCGACAGTATTCTTACCTGAGGCGATTGTGATGAGTCTTGTGCATAATCTTCAGCACACAGTATGATGAGAAGTAGATGGTACCACATCATGGCGGCGGCTAGAGTCTCGCCCAATTAGCTTCAGTCGCACCATGTATCTCCTTTTTACAAAATTTCGTCACTGACCAGCTGTAGGTACTGCAAAATACGTTTTACCGAAGCTGAGGTTATCTGTATTAGCATATTTAATGCCCTGGAAAGATACAGGCAGGTTGTCGAGCCATGCGACTGCCTCGCTGTGGATATCTTGAAGTATTGTATTGGGTGAGGAAGGCTGCTCGGGTGCGTATATATAATCAACAGCTCGGGCAACAAGCCACATGATTCGATTACCCAATACATCTTCATCTGTCTCATCTGGTTTACATTCAACATGCCAGTCTTTGGGGCTGAGTTGCAACTGCCTCTCGTTTTCTATAGCGATGGTAATCTCATGTCGAACATAAACCCAGAAATTCGCCTTGTCCATCCCCTGAGACTTTGCATTGACACCATGCATCTTGATGAGAGCGGCTGCTCCCCGGAGGTGTCTTTGGTGACTGTAAGCGTTGTCTTCTAGCAACTCATAGCTGGCAAGTAGCATGTTGGCCGTAAGTGCATCTTCTGGAGTCGTGCTGGGGCTGCTTTCAAGGTGTTGTATTAACAGGCGGAGTGCATCTCCGTAGTAACGAGCAGCAGGAACAGACCAAATCCCACCAGAATCGACTAAACTCAATTGTTTTGCTGTGAAAGCGCATACGCACTTTGTTAATAGCTCTGAGGTAAGACAACGACGGGGAACCTCGTAGTGATAGGAGCGGGTATGGTCGAAGATATCCATCCAGTTAGAGGCTCCTGTTGCATATGCAGAGAGCAAATGCACTACTTCTGCATTCAGATGGCGAGGTAATGAATCTGTGGATGCAAGCGGTGACGAATTCGAAGGGGGGGAGCTTGATGGTAAGGTTGCGGGTTCGTTATTGACCGAGAAAATACTGGGTGAAGGACCGGTACTGGTCCCCGAATTGCCCGGACTTAATATTGCCAGGTCACCGTCGTTACTAGCAGCGCTTACCTCTGGCGCAGGCTGTTCTTCAACTTCTTCTGTTGTGGGACACCACGTGGAACGAATGATAAATTCAGATGGCTGGCAATGTAGACTAAGGCGTTCACAGTTACTACAAACCGGCTTCCTCTCGTCGCAGCTGGCATGGCGCGATTTACATGTGTAGCTGCGTTTTCCAATAACAGATAAGTCGATCTTGAGGATAATTAGTTGAGGATACTAACTTACCAGCCTGCTTTGTATTAGCAAAGGCACACACGTCTAGGCGATATGTCAGATTGACCATATCTTGCCAGAATTGACTTACCTGTTTTCCTTCTTGGTCCCGAGCGCCGCCTCTGCTTTCCAGGTGGTCGTTCTTCCAAAACAGAGGGGCCATTTAGGGAGTCCATGATCGGTTCTAGAGAAAGCAGTTGCTATCGTTATTGGTGTTGTGAGGATATATCGAGTCTTTGTTGTCTACTACTCTGTACTTGGCAGATTAAAGTTTTCAATCTGCATAATTATAAGAGTCTGACTCAGGTTGTGTTACATTAGGTTGCAAGGACTTGCTCAATAAATTCTCTTATGTGATAGTGCGTTCTAACTTAATTAAGTATCAATTATTGATCAGTGATAGGAGGGAAATTTAATCGGTCGATGCCCTGATCACTTGTTCAATAATGAGCCTACCAGGAGCCAAGATGTCGTACATAAGATAAGGTAAATGCAGGATCTATGCTGCCCACTGCTGTGATTCTCTCCAATGGCGGCAAACTCAGGCGAAGTTGGGATTACCTCTCACTCAGCACTGATCACTTGGCTTTATCGTGGGGTAAACTAGTAGTTGTAACACGGGATATCCCATGTCAGGGACTATTTAAAACTTACATAACGCACGCCACCACAAAATTGCCTTTAGAACGGAACATGACGACATCTGACATGTGGTTTCTTGACTTGGTGCATTAGTGGCAAAATTCCTGGATTTTGTATGCGAATGCACAGCATATCAATAGTATCTGCTTTGATCAAACTACAGCCGATTGAGAAATGGCCATGGCCATTAAAACCGCCGGAGTCGTAAGCTCGCTGTACCCCACGAGGTCGTGCTTATAGATCAGCCAATTCTCTGCCCCCTGTGGTTCAGTATTCTGCTGATCATATACCCCAGGATGGAATTAAGCACATATAACCTATCTGTGAGGCATGCATGCATGTTGTTTGGGCGTATCCTCCTCCCTGCAGTAGTGCTATGGCGGATATTGTACCCGGGTTACGCTCTCGCCAGCAATGATATCAGCCAATAGAATCAAGCAAATTCTACAAAAAGATAAAGTGTCCTCAAGCTATTACCTCAAAGTAGAGTAGAGTATTTTGATGGAGGAGGGGTATGTAGTGGTATTGCAGCAGCAAACTGATAAGCGGGCCCAGCCGAGCGGGACCAGCCGTACACTTTGACTTCGGCATATGTTAACAAGTTATAGTTTTCACCATCTTGGATGAAGCTCATCCAATCAAGGTAATTTTTCCTATAATATCCTAATATTGCCAGCGATTGATATGTTCAAGGCAAGTGGCTACCGTCAGCTTCGGGAGGCTTGCAGGATTTCTGATGCTCTCCGTGTATCACATGGAAGCGTGGCAAACGAAGTCTTCACAAAAAGTATGACACCATCTTTAAAAGTTGAAATATTACTGTTTACGTCAAATATTCAGCTTTCTTCGGTAAGTCTATCTTAATAGATATTTACAAAGGCTTAGCTATATTAGAACATTCAAGTGACACTTTTCCTTGTTTGGTTTGCTTGTTTAAATATATTCATAACTTCAATTTGATTCAACTTCTGCCTTAATTTCTCCAATATTATCAAGAATGGAATTGAAGAAACATTAGGGACAGAAACATTTCTATTGGATCTTTAAATTGTCGTATCGTCAGCCAATTGTATTATGCACATAAGAAATGAGTCAGATGTGCATTTTGTAGTTAACACAACCATGTAATACACTAATATCGACCATTTTGAATGACTAGTCATCTTATATCCTCCCTAGTCCAGCTTTTATGTGATACTAGATTAAGAAGGTAATTAAATTCCAGCTGTGCACCCCAGTTGTCATTTTAAAAGATAGTAATATGTCAGTATAAGTCATGTGACCGCGATGCCGAGGCTAAAGTTGTATTTGTGAGGGAGAAATAGATAGAGTGATACGATCCGTAGAATTTATATTCTAATGTTTATTAAAGATAATCTATATTTTTCGTTTAATGCTATTTTAGCATAGTAATAATCCCAAGATTTAAGCCATATTAATATATGTTAAATTTAGAGTTTTATAAATTCTAAGCTTTTTATTACTTCTTTTCTTAAAAACTTAAATTGAAGTAAGCAATTAGATTTGCTAAGTTCTTACTATTATACCTTTCCTATAGAACACAGAAAATCACGTCAGGAGGCTATTAACAATGTGGAGCAACTCACCTTCAGGTACACTGAAGGAAAGTTAAAGCAGCCGATATCCGAAGATGTCAAGCCTTAAGATCCCCAGCGGTTATACATTTGACAGATCGTAATCAAACCTTGCTAACAATCTATACAGGTGGGATAGTTTTTTCAAGCGACACTAGTCCCACCCAAGCCCCAGACAACCAAACACCCAACCAAGCAGACAGATACTGTCACTACTCAAACACTTCGTCAGTATCCTCATGGCCATGCAGATGATGTGTGCCCCTCTGCTCAAATATCGCAGTGCCACCGCGCTAATACGCCTCCTGAGAATCCTTTAAAGCAAAACCCACACTCTGATTGTGGAGGAACGATGACAATGACGTATGAAAACACTTGGTGAGCAATTCCAATGGGGCTAGGCAATGTGATAAGGTGCAATTATATATGTAGCTAGATCTATGGAGTATTATCAATGACATTTTCAGAGAGCCAAGGGATGGAGATCTCCGACTTATTCATACAGAATCTAGTTCTCACCCTTTTTTCAATTAGTGCTCTCAATTTAGTCTATAAACATATTTATCATAGCTGTAATTATGACCCTCAGCAAACGTAAACACTCAGCTTTTTAAACCCGTGATCATAAAATGTACTTGAAAGTTCATTATGAACAATTGCAGTTAATATATTACAGCGTAAGTCACGAACTATGTAGGAGGTATAGAGGGAATGACCCTTTCCCTTCCTGCTATTACATCTCGTTTGTTTTCTCTCCTACTAGAATGACAGTGCCACATACCTAATCACTCATTTGGCCAAAACAGCTTCTAACATGGACACCGACGACAGCGAAACGCTCATGATCATGGCTTGGTCAATCTCAAACTTGACTCCTTCTGATTCGTGACATGACTCCACGCGCGCACAAACTTTGGGCTTTTCGATATTCAGTACAGTCCACTCTCTTCAAAACTGGCAAGCACCTTAGCAAAGAAGATCTACAGGCAGTGTCTGACAAGCTCAGTGCGCTGGAATTTGCCAATTTTGAAGCGGAGGCTATCCACTGTACCGGGATTTGACGCGTGCTCAACAGAATCTTGAGCTTGGTTCATATTTCTGAAAAAGGGCTTTAACTTAAAAAGAGAGCTTCTTGTCTACTCGAACAGCTTGGAAGTTTAGTCAACACGCGAACCAGGCAACAATCACAAAATGTGCTGCACACACGAAGAGGAGTGTGGTGCGGGAGGGGTAGGTGGATTGCTGGGAAGCCCAGGAGGAGCACACCCATCGCGAACAGTCGACTATGGTCTTTCATCTGGATTTGATAAATTCAAATCCTGTAAGCATGCGTTATAGTGGTTCTTGAGAGTGACTGGGCAGCTATGTCGTATTGAGGGGTGATGTCAACACTGAGATCGTAGTGCTCTCGTCGTCTTTCAGCAATGCGCGGTCGACATGGAAAACTCGCATTTGACTCATACTGTAGTGTAGAAGTCAAGCCTGTCAACATGTTACCATTTTTCGCATATAGCGAGGAGAAGAAGCAAGCAAAAGCGCATTAGATCCCCCGTGAATCTGCCATCCAAGTGTGTTCTCTAATGTTTGGTATTACCATCGCTTCCAGACTCCGATCTCCTGCTGCATCCTTAGACCCATACGAGATTATTTGAAATGTAGCCTTTCTCGAAGGCTCAAGCCTAACTTCACAACTCAAGTCGTCCGGTACTGTAATTACAGCCTTTTCAACTTCCAATTGTTGCCCAATAGTATTCTGTATATATTTGACTTCATCGCGCCTAAAGACTCGCAGGGTATCAGGCCTGGCGACGATCTTGGGAATTATAAGGGCGCCTTTCACATCCTTTTCCGGAAGCCACCAGATCCAGTGTTGATACTTTCGTAAGCAACCGGCCTCTAGCCATGGCCAAAGTTCGGGCTCAATCTCAGTCTTAATCACTTGACCCATAGGCTGCCACCCATATCGAGGAGCATCATAGTCTCCTAGTCGAAAATTAAAGCGATGGCATAAAAGATCGGATCTAGGCACCTGAGAGTCCTCTTTCTCATAAATACCTACTTCATCTTCATCTAAGAATGACTGCTTTGATGCTGTCCAGGCAGCAACGTCTATATCAGGACTCGAACAACCAGTAGGATCCTCATGAGACTCTAAATAATATATAATCTTATTTAGAACCTCTATATCACCTAAAGTGAAAATTCCATACCATAAAAGAGCGGGTAATTGTTGACGAGCCATAAACACCTTAGCAAAGACTTCTAGATCGCCTGCCTCAATAATATGTCTTATCACCTCTAGTAGTGAACCGAACCATACACTGACCAAATTGCAATCGAGTCCTGGCTCCCAAAAAATACTCCATATCACAGAACCAACAGAGGCCGGATTTGTGCTCAGAGTCATATAATATATAAGATCATCGACATATTTTTGAATATGTTCAAGAGGCGCCGTTTGTGCTTTATGTGGTCTAGTCAATCTCGGCATCGGAAGCTGTGGCTGTAAGCACATTTGTCTGCATAATGGTAAAACGAGTGCCGCTAAGAAGGCTGCTGTTGATTGTTGTAACATCTCAATTGGCTGCTTCGGGTCAGCGATAGACGACCCGATATTAAAAATCATACAGAATTCGATAAGAAGGTTGGCAGCCGTATCAGAAGAAGGAGAATGATCAAGTGTCGAAAAACTAAAATTTGTATCACTAGCAATAATAAAGCAAGTGTCTTTCTGGTAATGTGCAGCCCACAGAGAAAGATGCCCTTTTACAAACCATCCTAGACCTGGTGCCAGAACACAACAAAGCCATCTAGTCAGCTCCCTCGAAGCAGATCCGAGGTAAATGACAATGTCTCCAGGTTGTGGTTTGATATCTTTGGTAAAGATAGGCGATATTTTCTCAGAGAAATACCATATTTGTCATTTTTGTAATTCGAGAAACCGTAGAGAGAATATGTAGGACCATAATGATAAAAGTACAGCAATACCATTCGGTTGATGAATATCATGCCTCAACTTAGTTTGAGATAATATTCGATATTCGGTAGGCGTTGATATCGTGAGGTTAAACGTCTTCTTGGTGTTACAGACATACTGCGGATTCCAGTCCTCTTCCTTTTGGTGTTCTGATCCGTCTTGAGTAATAGGGCTTGCAATGTGCCACACCGATTGTCCTACGATATGCCCTCTTCTGGGTAAATCTTAAGAGAGAAGTGGAATATTTTGCAATAGATTGCAAGGGTTCAAGCTTCCGGCTGTCATGTAGCCAGGTGGCTGGGAATTAGCGCGAGCTATATAGGTGCGCCAAATGCTTTGACATTCGAGAATTGTAGAAGAAATATGATAGGAACTAAGTATAAGAATGTCGTTCTCGCAGCCGACAAGTAGCTCGATGTGCTCAGACTGAGAGCTTGTTGATGAATGACCTGAGGAACTTTCTAAAGATATCTCGGTCGGATGCTCAGGAACATTGGCTGTTTTGCTACTTGACTTATTATACATTTTCTCTGTCTCAACTTTACTTCTACTGGCTTTGTTGTTTGAAAAGTCATCTTTGATAACATGTTCTCCAGTAGATATCCAGTGATGGATTCGACAAGTGTAATTGGTCATTGTTAGCGTCGATATAAATGGAGAGTCGGTCGAGGCGAACGGCGAAATTACAGTTGTGGCCTCAGGCACCACATCCCCATTAGCTAGCTATACCTAGATTTCTCCCTACGAGAGCTTCCTTCCCTGGACTGATTACATACCAAGAACCTTGACACACGTTTACAACGCTGAGGAACCTCTCCTTCTATCCGTATTGTGAGTACAGGTCTCGACAATTACGGTGATTATTTCTTCAAAGTGAATAGTTAGTGAATCTTACCCCTTTCTATCATGGTCAAATTTGCTCCGGGTCTAGATATGAATGAGACTCAGATCACATATCATACATAGTCTTATAGAGGAAATATTCCAATGCTGGAGCTGCTTGGGGCAATCTCTGCTATAGAATATAATTATATATTCATATTATATATCAAAAGAGAATCTTTCAAATAACTCGACAGTAGCCATTGCGCTCAAATTAGACGTGAAGAGAAGGAAGTTGAGTCCTTAAAATACTGATCTAAGACTTGTCAAAGCAGGAGATACACAAGTTTTATAAGGCCAGCTGTCGAGCACGCTAAAAGCAGCTGGCTGTTTCCTCAACTACCTTTTGTGCTCATTTGCCGATTACAACTGCTCTTTCGTCATTGCAAGCCAGCCTATACAGCGCATAAAATCATTTTTCTCACCTCCTCAGGGTGAGCACAGGAAGACATCTAGGGTACATTTTCGATTGTTTTTAGAACTCCACTTTGAACTATCTCGTCGCACTCCAGCTTTCCGCTCTATAATCACTTCCACGCTACAAACCCTGGTCGTCTCACTCTACCCTCCGCATAAAAATATCGCCTCCGAACACTGCTTGACGGACATAAACTGCCCACACCAACACTTCTGTATAATTGCTTCAAGAAGAGAATCCGACAGGGGGGGAAATTGCATCATCTGAAATTTGTCGATCAAAATGGAGCCGTGCTTCTCGCCAAACCATTCATCTTCATACGGATCGTAACCTCGTACCAAAAAATAAATAACTGAACCAAGAGCAAATTGTTCGGTACGAGGCCCAGCTTTTCCATACAATCCACGATCTTGGCCGCCTTCATCACCTAGTATCCTAGCGAAGGGTTCAGTACCAGAATCCAAAAATTCTCCAATCTTGACAGAACGGTCAAAATCACTAAGCTTCACATGATCGTCGGAATCAAAAAGCACATTTGGTGGGCGGATATCGCCATGTGCAAGCCCAATTTCTTCTAGCCAGGAAGCAGCAGCAGACAGCTCTTTCATCCAGCGGAGACACAGCTCCGGGGGTTGTTGGCTCGAAACCGCAGCACACGCTGTGTCTTTGGATCTCTTCTTTGTAGCTGCCAGAGCCTTGATGCAAGGTCACCGCCTGGAAGATATTCTAAAAACGTCGCATTTGGAATTCGTAAGAAGCTTGCGACTGAATTTGGGTGAGACGGATATGATTCAAGTATATCAAAGATGAGTTGCTCTGAGGCATGGTCGGGCTCGTCCTTGCACCGTGGTATTTTCACCACGATGCAAGCGTTTAGCTTATAAATAGCGCCGACTCCCCCGAGAGAGATAAGACTCAGGAGAGCGGATACGTTGAGTGGAGTCATGGCGCAAGGTGCTGGTATATGGTCCTTGGTCCTTGTTATGTGAAAGTTCAAACAAAATAACAGGGAGTAGAAGGCTGTGGTATAGGAGGAGCATGTAAAGCACAGCCTAGCCTAATTAAGAATAAACGAGTGTAGGTAGTAGAGCCTCAACAGCCACTTTGAAAAGAAAGGAAAATACCGCTCTTCACATTCCTGACGTTTGTTGGAAAGCGTCTGTAACAAGTCTGCAGATGGGAGAAAGCATAAATTGAAGCTCACTGTTCTACTTCCGTGGTTGATTTTTCCAGTCACCACGAAACTCTTCGTGGTTTATATGGAAAACAGGATGCCCCAGTAAGGCAAGACTGACCCTTGTAGCCGGGTGCAAAGTGAGAATTGAATCCCAGAATTTGGTGTAGAGACAACGATTCACCCCATCAGGATGGCTCACCCGTGAGAACAACTTATTGTCCAACATTTCCCTCTCTCCCCCGCTTTCAAAGTTGGACGCTTCTTTTAATATGCGATGTTGGCTTTCATTTAGAAACACTATACCAAAGACCTTTCTGGTGAACCTTGAAGTTTCTCGGCTGCAGTGTAACTCAAAGAAGGGGCACCCCTCAAGCTGGGCATAGCCATGTTGTCAGGGGACTGTACGGCTCTGGCTACAGAGGTCATGATGCTCCGAATTAAACTAATTGGGGATCATGTCACTGGAAGCATCTTCTTGGGGAGAGTGGAAATGGGGCAATTGTATTTTAGAGGTATTGTCGTGTAGCTATTTTTAAGATACCTTTTCATTAAGAGCAGGCTTTGAACGTCTATTTGATAATAAAGATGAGGTAGATAGATTGGGAAAGGAATTTGGAGTTACTCAGTATCCCCAGGTTTTATAACCAGGCCAATCCTTAAGACGAGTGAGGTTAGTGGCTTTCTTGCTGCGTTACCATGATACTATGGGAAATCTGGGCTCTTGAATGTAAATGAACAGTGAAGGATTGAACTGTCTGCTTGCTACAATTTCGAAGATTTATGTTCTGAGAAGAAAGAACTTTGGACCCTTTTCCATCCTAGCTATTCATGACTTCTTCTTGAATTTAGGACGACAGAAAGACTTTCCACTTCACTTGATAGATAGCCTTGATTAAGCCAACCTTTGGCTTGTATCTCTAACCCCGCTTCACTTTTTAATGTAAAAAGTTCTAGTTATACAATTGAATATGCTCAGAGGCTACCGAACCCATCGAGATCCTTCATTCCATGATTCCATCCAACACTGAAGTCCTGGGGTTTTGTACAACGAGAAATAGCAGGAGAAAGAAGCCAGTGATTGAAAGATCCCTATCAAAGGGTAAGATGTTGAGCAATCGAACCGCCAATGACATAATCTAGAATTGTAAGGACATGTACCAGTCAGGTTTTCAGGAACTTACCTGCGCCGCCTGCTATGATTTAAACTACTGACAGCAGTACATAATGTAGAGCTCGATGGCTGCTTCAGTCAGCCAATTTCAACAAAATGGTTTGTTTCAGAACGCTAAGTACGCAGGTCTGAATTTATCGGAGATGATAATCATGATGAGTCAATAATTCAAAATCAGTTTGTTGATTCAGATTGTCAAGGAGGATCTTAATTCAAGTGAGCAATTAGAGTTCTATTGCTATCTTACTGTGTCATTCGTCCACCTGCAGTCCATCGCAGAGATCTCCCAACTATTAATATTAAGTTTTAGCACTGGAATTAAAACTACTTCCATTAATTTAGAGCCAAAGAATAAATACCTACATACTAGTGGCTTTAACACAAGGAACAGAACTACATTGGAACTGTTGCCAGAATGATTGATTCTCGTCCCAAATATCAGAGATAAATGCCAAAATTGGACCTGTAGCCGTATTTGCTAGAATGTATGCTCCGCCAATCCATACTTGGCATATAGCTTACTGTAACTCGAATGCTATTGTAGTCCAGCCTAGCATATGAGGTAATGGTTCCACCGCAGCTAGAACTGCAACACACCGTAGCGACAATTGTTTGACCAAGTGCCCCCTTAATCGAACGCTGCAAGCTAGCATGCCACAGGTTAGTATTAATTCCACAACTGCTTCGAAGATTGAGCAGTCCTGGCATTTTATGTGCTTATATTGAGATTAGCAATCACAGCACACTTGCTACGCTTTCTACGACTTTTCGGTGCTTTTGCAAATACGAACCTTCATTTGGTGCTCTCAGCTCAAACACATTGTTACTATTGGCAAGATTGCTTCCTGTAAGCGTTCACATTCACGTGGTTATTGTCATCGATATCCACTCTCCCTTAGAGAATAATTAATGTAGGGATCGAAGAATTAAACTGCAAAATTGTTTTCAAAGTAAAGGACAACTAGAAAAGACCCATGTTCATAGTTTTATATTGTTATTTAATCTTATGTACGTACGTAGATAGCAAAATGCGTGAGGAGTCAACATTGATAGAAACTTGGGATCGGCTACCGGATCGGGAGCAATAGCCGGTAAACCTTACTTTGAATCGCCTGAGGCTGCTTGGCAAAACGAAGCTAAAATAATGTAACAACATTCGATTTTCTGATTTCATCTCGTCATCTCTCAACACTGGAATTGATTGACCAACTATGACAAACGCACACCCTCAACACCCTATAAATAACATGCTGATATAGTATGGACCTCATTTCATCCTCCACATGCCGACTAGTCTTCCTGTACCCTCCAAGGGTGCTCTTCGAACCCTTCGCCATCTCGCACTTGGAACCTCTTGTACAGTCGCCCTGGGTGCAGGACTATTGACGGAGGATCGTCGGCGGAGAATACATGCTGCGCGAACGGTTCGTGATAATGGCAAGAAATTGAAATCGGCAAAACAATACCACGTTGGACGTGCTAGCATCACCGGATTATTAGATGATCCAAATTCAGCGGATTGGGATATAGACTTGCGCACGATACGAAAAGAGGCGCAGAAGCCAGTCTCATCGAACCAGTCAGTGACGGTTTCACCATCTGTCACTGTAAAGGAAAAGTCCTATAACAAATCAACATACGCAAGGCCAACGGTTTTCAGATCTATTCGGAGGCCGGAGCCAATACGCAATCATGTACCGCCCGCCCGGCTCTCTCCTCTGGATGAGGCCCGCCCAAACGAAAATGCTTCTATAGGCTACAATCGGCAGCAGAAGCTTGCTCTTGATGTTCAGAAACTCTTGGAAACCGAGGATGGTCTTGCTCCTTCATTGGAAAATGTTAATGCTGCTGCTGGACGATTCATCGAAGCTTTCGAAGAAGGCATGGGGTTGGGCGATATCGACCCTAGGCTCTTGGATGCGTCCATTCAGCTTTCTGCTGCCTGTAGGGCTCAAAAGAAACTTGGCGAGGCCGAGAAGATATTTGACATCATTCTCAGCTTGGGGCCTATTGATGAAGAAAAGTTTCTTGAGTTTAGGCCCTGGGAAATCATATTGAGCTTGATGGATGGACCCTATAATTCCGCAACAGGTCACAAAAATGTCGATGACGCCAAATTGCAGAAAGCATGTTCTTTATATGTCACTCAATTCAAAAGTGGGCCTGTACTTCTATTCCGGAAGGGTATGTTAAAAGTCGGCCGCAAACTATGTGCTGAAACCTGCAAGAAACAAATGTTTCAAATTGCGCTTGCGGTTTACAATCGCATTGAAAAATCACGAGGTGATTTACCAAACCCGGCCGAGAGTTCCTATATTACCGCACTACATGGGTTGCGAAAACACCATTCTGTTGTTCAAGCTTTTCTCAATGGCCCCTATAGCCAGTCATCGCCAACCCAAACAGACTATTATCATATTTCTATCACTGTCATGAACTCCATGAGAGGAGCGCAGAGTTACGATAAGCAAGAGGAAATTATGTTCATGTTAATCCAAATGGCTGAGCGCCTGAAACTAAAAGTTTCAACCTCTGCAGTTTTGAAAACTATTTCGAATGATTGGAACATACATAGAGATATTTCCAGAACTACCGGGCTCTTTGACCGGTTAGCAACAAAGCTGCACTTGACAAGTCATCCCGGTTCCGCCTATGCCTTAATCATCCAATGCTGTGTCGAAGCAGACGATGAGACACTTGCTTTGGTCTACGAGGAGAGATCACGATCACCTAGATTTGTACGAAAGCCCATTGATTTGCAGGATATTACCCGTATCCAAGGTAGTTTTGCACTCGCAAAAGCTATGCGAAATGATTGGGAAGGCGTTCGATTGGATTTCCAAAACATAGCAAAATCGAACCAGAATCTTAACATCAAAGAACTCGACAAAATCTTTGACAGAGTTTTCGCCGTCTTTGCGAAGTCACATTCGATTACGGAGACTGAAGATTTCCTACGAGAATTTGTGGACAAGTTTAAGCTGAGCCTGACTACAACACATTCAAATATTATCATCGAGCAGTATTTGAAAAGCAAAGAAATCGAGTCAGTATTTCGGTGGCTAGACTTCATGTCTTCTGTGGGAACAAGTGTTGATTCAGTATTCTTCAACCAGATACTGTTGAGGTGCCACAAAGAGTGGAAGTTTTCCCACGATCAGATTTTCGGATTGTACTTCGCAATGGCACAAGGGAAATACTTTAACAAACAAACCATTGACAATGCCACCATTTCTCTTCTTCGACATGTTGCCATGGACAATGCTGGTCATGATAACACACTCGCTATTAAGAGGCTAGACCATCTGGATAGAATTGTAAAGATGCCCTCCAACTATCAAAAGAGCCCCACTGAACGTATGGCAGAAGCTCTTTGTCGCGGGGACCCAAGCGGCGCTTTGAATATATACACGAATGCTCTATCGTCTAAACTTCCTCTTCACCGCTACGCTCTTGCAACCGCTATCAAAGCTTCTCTACTGGCTAGCCCATGTGACACTGGAGGGGCCTATTCATTACTGAGATCTAGGAGGAAAGACCAAGATTTCAGTGCCGCATGTCATGTTTTGTTTGTGCATCAAATAGGCACCGACAATAGCCCGGAACGGATGATTGAGATAACGAAAGAAACATTGTCTACACTGGAACAGCATGAGATTTCCGCACTGCAAGATTTAGCATACCTTAACTACCCTATGAGTATCATGGTTTATAGGCACCATTTTCGGCAGGCCTTGGACTTTTGGGACACGATGGTTGGCGGCAGAGAACAATCACTGACTATAAGGCTCGAGGACCTCACAGTGCACCTTCAGGCATTTATTGGGTTGCGAAAACCCAAAGGGCTAGATTGGGTGCTACGGATGGCCTACTCGAACAAGATACTTTTAGATTACAGAGTCAGGGGGATTCTTAGAAGAGCGAGAAGAGAGGAAGAACTGTTTCTCTTGGAAAGATACGGGTGCATTCCCCAGAATTCAGCATCGGCCTGGCTCGAATGTATTACCCGCACTTTGGATATTGTAAAATCCATGCGTGTGGAAGATGTGAAGGTCAAAAAGGTCACTTATCAGAAGATGCTGGGACTATTGAGAAAAGGATTGAAGCTCCAAAGGAATGCGGACCTCAGTAAAGATGCTTCTGATATCAAATCCCGAGCTCATTATCCAAAGATATGGCAAGATTACGAGGATATTGGGTCAGAAGACATAGCAATGGAAAACTGGATGGGACTAGATGAAGATATGGACTATGGGCAACTCCCCGCAGATATGGGTTTCTGGGTAGATCGCGCTGCCCAACATGTACATTATGAATCAGATACCTTGTAATATAAGAGTCATATCTTAACCCTAGAAAATATCAAGTTTCCCATTATTCAGATTCTAAACCTTAAATCTGAGCTCTAGAATTACCCACTTTATATACCGAATAAATGGACAGCTAGCAGACTTTGCAATTGAACCAACATAGGTATAAACACGAAAAGATAGTATGTATTCAACCTTATCATAACTCCTAAGAAAAAAGAAACCTCCCTCAAAGAGTGGATAACTTTTTGTTAGGTCAATTTTCAGAAAATATATAACTATTGACTGCCAAGCCCCACGTCATTGTAACTTTCGTCCTACCGAATTCTTAGCCACCAGAGCCATCCATCAACAATATATCCTCCTTCGGCTTCACGACTTCTGAAGCCTACATGCTCAAGCCGTGATGTCAATCGTTGCAGAGTAAGCTATCTCCACCGTTTTGGGCCTATAATACTAAGCTGCTCACAGTCAAGTCCGGCATGTTGACAGCCAACTTGATCGCGTCCATCTCGCGACTCCTCCTAGCGAGTACAGCTCGCAGAGCCAAAAGGTTGCCTACACACCCCGCATCGCCGAGCTCCAGAGCATAATCAAGTCTCTATCCACTACATCATCCGCTCAGCCACTCCTGTCTTCATGGAGGATTTCTACCCTATTGGAACAAGCTGCTCTATCAGATATAACCGCGGAGGCGGATACAGAAGGCGAGGGTGACGGCGAACAGCTCGGAAGCTCATATGAAACGGAATTAGAATGGCTGCTAGTAAGCAAAGCAACAGTGCAAACATATGGATTGCTGTTGAGCACATTATTGGAGCAAACCATTCCCTTAAGTGATGATATATGGTACTGGGATGAAGTGCTTGGCTCTTACACCTACACCGGCATATACACAGTGCAAACTTCGCCATTAAGAGTATGGGCTTGGTCGAAGGATATATATTCTGATACCAAGGCCCGAATCGCAAGGCTAAGAGAAGCACCTGGAGAGGCGATATCAGCAAAGGATATTGGGAGTAGTGTTACAGGAAGGTGGAGACAATTTTACGGATTGGTGAGGGAGAGTATTCTGGAGAGATCGGTGGTAGATATACAGCGGAGGGTGCTAAGTCCAATTGCCGTTTGTAGAGGAGAGGCAAGGCGGAAACAAGCACGTCTGAAGAGGCTGAGGGAGATGTGCTCGAGTGGGCTGGGAGTGTTGGTGGATGAAGGCTTGAATTTCGGAATGGCAGATGATAGCGACGAATCAGTAAAAGGGGAGGAGAATGATGGGCATGAATGGAAGATTGTGGTGGAGAGAAGTATTGCATTAATGGATACGGTGCTTTGCAATGTAACGACCATTGAGACGGGGGTATCGGATTTCGAGGATAATGTGTTTGCGACTGTGGAGAACGACCCAGAGGTCTCGACACGGTCAGAAGAGGCACAAGAGACGAGGCCGGCGAAGTTATCAAGACGACTACAGTACATTCTCAATACTCACGTTCCAAATCACATTGCCTCTTCACAAAAGCTAGCGTGTGAGTATGGGCGGCCATCGAAGATTATTCGATATTGGTTACCAGCCGGAGTTCTGCTTCTTTCATCAACAACCTTACTTCGGATATTCGCGAACAGGAAAGCGGAAATAGTCACATGGATACAAGACTTCGGTATCACAGTACGCGATTTCTGGATGAATTGGGTTATTGAGCCCACGAAAAAGATCATTGGAACAATTCGCCACGACGAAGAAAGCGAAGTAGCTATCATGAGCAAGGAGAGCCTTAAGGGCGATCGAGACAGTTTGGAGCGAATGGTAGTTGATTTCGCAGTGGATAATCCCGAGGCCGCCGGTTCCACAACTGGTACTTTGAGTGAGATGCAGATATCAGATATCAGAGCGAAGATCAGAGAAGGAGACCTCACCCCTGTTCTGCGTGTTTATGAGCATGATCTGAAAAAGCCATTCGTAGGAACTGTCCGTGGAGATCTCGTGCGAAGTCTTTTGATCCAAGTCCAGAAAACCAAGGTGGATGTTGAAGTTGCGATCAGTGGAATCGATGCACTACTCAAGAGTCAAGAGCTAGTCTTCGGATTCGTCGGTCTGACTCCAGGAGTATTAGTTTGCTTCTCCGTTTTTCGGTACTTGGGAGGAGCCTTTGGTAACAGGAGAGGATTGCGACAAGGAAAGCGTGCTGGTCAAACAGTCAGGGTGCTGCGAAACATCGATCGAGTCTTAACCCAGGCTGTCCCAGCTTCCAACAACTTGCTATCCTACAAGGATCATGGTCTTCTTCTATGCGAAGTCCATGTTCTTCGGACTAGAGCGAAGCACCTGTTTCCAGGTGAGATTGAGCGAGAGTTCCTCGAAGACGTCTCCGATCTCTGTGATATCAATAGCGGTATTCAGACTCAGCTCAAGGTACTTGAGAGAATCAGATGGGGCTACTCAAAGTGGCTGAAATAAGCAAAGAATAGACGAATATAATATATTAAAAAGACAAATGAAATGGGAGTGGTAGGGATAAGGAACTGTACACCAACGGTTACACATACAACGGTTATGCCTCATAGCTTGCTTCAATATGTATTTCATCGCCTCCAACACTGCTCTCCCAGTGCTGGGATTAGCCCATACAAGTTGATATGAATTGTAGCTGTATAATTGTGTAGCCATGAATTGTTGCTGCCCCTGAGCCTCCCCTCCTCTTGGCACCCAGGAGGCGAACTTTGGACAATTGACTTGGCGCTAACACGAGGTAATCTCGAACCCAAAAGTAAAGTACATCACAAGGTCCTGCCATACATCCACTCCCTCCTCAACACCAAGCCAGCAATTAATTGTTCTTCACCACTCACTCCAGTACCGCGACCCAGCGTGCTGACCGCGTGAAGGATTGTCAGGCAGGTAATCCGGCCGTCATCGTCCTACCGAACCACCAGCTCCAAACGGCCGTGATCTTTACGTACCCCACACCGTCACCTAGGTCCCCTAGAAAGTACTCGATTCCTCACCTCCAAACATCCTCGCATATTTGCGATCTTCTCCAAAATGGCAGGGACGCGCAACTATGATTTCCTGGTACAGCTCCTCAAACACTCCCGCCACAAGCAGGAAAGCACACTAACCTCATAACCACAGATCAAGCTTCTCCTTATCGGCGACTCTGGCGTAGGTAAATCATGCTGCTTACTCCGGTTCAGCGAAGATTCATTCACACCCTCATTCATCACTACTATCGGCATCGACTTCAAGATCCGGACAATTGAGCTGGATGGCAAGCGGGTGAAGCTACAGATATGGGATACGGCGGGCCAGGAGAGGTTCCGCACGATCACCACAGCGTATTACAGAGGAGCCATGGGTATATTACTAGTTTACGATGTGACTGATGAACGATCATTCAACAGTATGTCATTTCCTCCACATCCGCGAATTCCTGGCCGGTCATTACATTTTACAATAGTAGCTAACCATACGGAACTCAACAGATATCAAAACCTGGTTCTCAAACGTGGAGCAACATGCCACCGAAGGTGTTAACAAAATCCTCATCGGCAATAAATGCGACTGGGAAGACAAGCGTGTAGTCTCTACTGAGCGGGGCCAACAGCTCGCCGACGAGCTCGGAATACCATTTCTGGAAGTCTCCGCCAAGTCTAACATCAACGTTGAGAAGGCCTTCTTCAGTCTCGCTGCGGATATTAAGAAACGTATTATCGATACGGCAAAAACTGATCAGTCGGCGGCATCGGGGGTGGATATTGGTGATAAGAGTAGCGGTGGGGGAATGGGTGGAAAGTGTTGCTAGAAGGGCGAGTCAAGAGCAGGTTGCGGTGAAAGGAGCAGATGGTATGGCTTTTGTGGTGTGGTTTTATCTCTTTGTTTCATGCGGAAAAGAGCAAGACAATGGGACAGGAGTTTGGTCTTCACTCTTACGGTATTATAAATTGAAGGCTGCATATTCACGGTCTAGTTCTACATTTTATTTGGTACAAAGCACAGCTTTTAATTCCGGATATCCAGTGCAGCAGATGCTATGAGACATAATGAACATCAGAAGATAATCTCTATAAGTGCAGTGTTGACAAGGGTCTGTATCACATTCGATAAATGCAGTCGTGATTTAGGTAGAATTAGAGAGGCAATGGGACTTGACAGAAAGTATCAACATGTCAATTGGAATTGGATGATATTAAGTAGATAATATTACACATTCTTGATGCCTATCTACCAAATATACTCCGCCAACACAATAGGAGGTTCCTCATCTGTGCCATACAAACTTGGCTGCGTAAATGGTCTCCGATGCCACTCCCTCACAAACCTTCTCGCCTCGTAGCGATCCTTGAATGTCAACACGAATTTAGACGGCGCCGTGTAGGGCACCCATTCTGCGTCCTTCGTCGAGTTAAAACTAACAGTTCTTTTGGCGGATCGACTTGGCTCTCCTCTGAGCACATTAAGCTCTTGAATTCCGGTATCTTCAACGAGGCCCCAGAGCATGTTTCGCGCTCGGCCATCTTTATCAAGGACGTCTTTAATTTCGCGGGAGGTGGCGACACCAGAGGTTAGGGCGAAGACCACGAGACCTTCCTCGTTGGGTTGGAGATCTTTGAGATGCTTAGGGCCGCTGTGTCTGACCATGTGAGCTTCACCTGGTTGATATGGCATTCGTAATTTCACCATTTCGAGTTTATGTTGCCCTGGGACCAGGGAAAATGATCGAAGAGCGGCCTGAAGGTCTTCCTCGGATGTAGACATAGTGACTACAGTGCTAGGAAGCATGATACCGCCGACATTCTTTTGGGCAAAATCGTGCAGACGAATGGTTTGATCAATGTAGGCAAGGGCTGCTACTTCACTCGTGAAGAGTATCCAGTATTTTCCCAACGGTTCGAGGGTTAGAGCTTCACGGGATTGTATCACTGTATCGCTAGTCAGTATGCTTATTAGGGAAATAAAGTCTTTGAAAAATACCTTTTATAATCCCACTGGTCCACCCTTCGATATGTGCTCCCTTCGGGGTGATTCGGAAGAAATCACTCTCCTCTAGGTTGGGACTGACACCTTCTAGGGCAACAGCCACGGGTTGCAGAACGTTCTGATAAGCTTGTTCGACTTCATAAGGATCGAAGTCTGGCGCACCAGAAACGGCAATCTCGGTTTCTACAGGAGGATATTTTTCGAGGCCTTCCTTCGTGTTGAAGTGGTCCCAACGTCCGACAAGCCCCTTATTCCATTCAAAGGGTTTGATCACGATCTTACTCTGGGGCTGGGGCGAAGATGGGACGGATGCTTCCTTCTCTTCTGGGAAAAGTTCTTCGTAGAGAGTTTTGGGAGGTTGTCTGGACACGTTGAGCTTTTCATGTGCATCTTTCATATCTGCTGAAACAGCTCTCTGGATTTTCTGCATGTGATGTTCGTCCAATCCATGCTGATCCTTATCCTCATCTAACTCTGAGCTTCTAGTTCCGCCTTCCATCGCAACTACTGAATCTGTAGACTTGAGTTGGGTCAGTTCCTCTGGAGTATATGGGACGATTCCATGCTCCTTGGCAAGCTCCAAGATATCTTCGTTAACTTGTCCACTCCTAATACGAGCCAGCGTACTCTCATGTAAAGATCCATCAATTATAGCCCTTCGCCACCGCTCGTTCTTTTTTTTTAAATCCCTCGCTTTTCTGTACTTCCTAAGAAATATTTGCCGGTGGGAAAGGGTGTGTGAGGTACCTTGATTCAGCTCGGTATTGGGGTCCGCTTGGCATATAGAAGAAGAAGCTGGGACACCAAATGGAGGTGCCTGGAGAGGTGAAATCGCTGAAACCTCCTCGGACGAGCCTTTAGCTACACTTTCTAGTACCAAATTGACGCTCTTGGCCCTGGTCACTGTGCCATCCAGCCTTTTTGAATCGTCACCTGTGCCAACGGCAGTTCCTATAGGTTTAAACGAGTCCGATGCATCCCACCGCTCCTTAGTGAGACTTTTCCAGAGAGCTCCAGAACCATGGCCACTCGGTATTGAGCTATCTCTGGGCCCTCTTTGGGTTGGCGATCGATGAGTAGGCTCTTGCGTCCTGCCCTCTCCATTGCTAGGCTCGTTCTCAGCCTTCTTGGCTTTTATCTTTTCGTGTCCCTTACGACTTAATAAAGTCTTTGGCTGTGAAGAAGAGGGTTGATTGGTCCGTCTTTTAATGGAATCTTCTTCCGGGGAACGAGTATGGTCGCTGTCTAGCACTGTCCCATCCCCCACGGGCTTCTGATCCCGTGTCCTACGTTGTGTTGAATAGGTTCGCGTTGTAGGAGATGCAATCTTCGTCAATTGCAGATGCTTTATGTAGAGGCCCGAATCATTCCTTAACCTAGTTCTGAAAGGTTTCTGCGTAACGCTGTTGCTGCTCTTCCTCCTTATCTCCCTTGCTCGGCGTGGTTCTTCCCCTCGGTCTCCATTCTTCTGAACTTTGGCGTCTTCGATTTCTTGTAGAGTTTGGTACAACCGACGCGCCCCCCGTGCTGGCAACAAGAACGGCGGAGGTATTAACCGCGTCAGCAGCATCAATATTATACAATTGGGATGTAAAGCCGCGGCATCGGGCAGTGTGTTGAGCTTTAGCTGGCAATAAATAATTATTTATGCCCTGCCAAACCGTGCTTGGCATCTGAGGTAACTCCAGGTTGCTTAGTCATGCATCTTTCAGTCGCTCACTGTTAAAGATGCCCTTGATGACCTTCAACTGCTTGCACTTCCAATTGAACTGACAACAGCAGAACTCTTCAAGTTTCAAAATTGTGCTTCAGTTAAGCCCTTCAAAGAGCTCTGGACTGATATTGTGGCTGTCTATCCACGACTATACTTGATCGCCGCGATATGTAACCCAATCTCCCAGGTCAACGTTGCAAATTTGGCTTTTGCAGGCTATTCATATTTTGATCAACTATTTTGACGTTGAATTTGAGATCATCCCCATTTTAGAGACAGGTATTACTCTACACTTGATACCACAGGGTTCCAATTTGAAGAGAAAGTCCCTTGGTAGGTCTATGTGAACAATGGTCTAGAGTTCCAACTATTTGCAACTACATTTGCAGTGCTTCCGGAAGATGGTGGCGGCATTTCTAGCTGGCGAGGTAGAGCATACATTACCAGCTTTGGATGATCTTAGATTAATGAGTTTTTTTAGGTTGATATGGATCATCAGTGTCCTCTGATAACTTCTACCCTTAGGTTTAAACCTTATACAATCACAGCTGGGGGATGATATATAGCTTCGGCAGGCATACATTTTCTAGTTCAAGTAGAGCAACATTACCCAACAATAGAAGTTTACTTGGCTTGCTCGATAGGAACTCTCTTATTAAGTTCTACAGCAGACTGGTATAGACTCGTGCTTTGGGGAAGTTTTTAACTTCCCGGATTATATAAAACGCTGTGTGAAATCTGAAAATCAAGAATATATGAAACTTCTTAGAGGAAGGCAAGAAACGTTTCAGTAGAAGGTCGCTCTCTTTATCACAAAACCGTATTTAATCATATAATCTATTGTGGTATAGTTCTGTTTCTGAAAAATAAAGTATTACTGTAGATTCTCCGCTTAATATTTTGTGGCTTCTAACCTCTTGGCACAATTTTCACAAATCCACAACGGTTTTCATCGAGCCTAGTTGAACCAACGACCATGCAAAGTTAACTCGAAATTGGTCCCAAACGATGTCGAGTCTTGAGAATTCTCAGAAGACCGTGGCGGTCAAGGTCAGGCCTCCCCCTGAAAAGGACGGTTTACATGGTGGAAGAACTTTGTCACGTGTATACATGAGTCGAGATACTCTGTTGGGTATGGTAATCTGATCAGAACTTTGAAGGAAGTCTGGCTAACCGCTCGGTCTTAGATCTAAGATTGAAGAAGGATGACCCATGCTATGTATGGAGACCGGAGGAGGATGTGAGCAAAATCGAGGCTATAGCGGATATTTCACCAGAGAAAAGCTTAAAGCAAGGCGTTCTCCAAGTATCGCAAAAATTCCAGGAAATCCTAGGAACAAAAGTGGGCAGTGATTTGATAATTTCAGCTGGTGACGAGTCTTTTGATGCTGCAATATCCATTATCCTCAAAGACATTACCAATGATGAGGATGAAACTAAAGCTTCTCAATCGGATCCAGACTTGGCTGAGGACAAGCTTTGGGAGGTATTTCTCAAAGAGAGTCTTTGTAAGTGGAACCACATGGAAGTTCAGTATCGATAAATTCGGGCTAACGATATGTAGTTAAATCTCAGTTCGTGAGTAGAATCTGGCAGCACTATCTTATCAGCTTGTGACTGCACAAGCATGCTAACTTTTCAACGGTAGATATTTTGTGATCAAACATTCGAAGATGTTCGATTTACTGGAATCAAGCGGTCTTTCCGGGTGCAGTTGATCAACGGGAAACATTCTAGAAAACTAGCAAAGTTTCATCCTCGAAATACGATTATCAAGATCTCCCATCAGGAGGACAGTCATCACCTCGTTGCTGATGTTCAGAGTCGGCCGCAGTTAAAGGTCGCTGATCTTCCAGGACTCGATCAAGCAGTGGGGAGAGTGAATGACTTCCTTAGTAGGTTCAACACAGAGTTAACAAATCCACGAGCTCGAAAATCCTGTGCTCTACTTCTTTCGGGGTTTCACGGGACTGGAAAAACGACTATCATCGAAAATATCGTGGACAGCGGCTGGGGCAAAGTTTACCGAGTTCGCAAAGATTCAAAGGTCTCTGATGTACGGGATGTGTTCACAAATGCAAAACTCAACAAACCGAGTATCGTTGTCCTAGACGAACTTGACGCGTTTGTCTCTAAGGAAAATGCTATGGCGCATCGCATTACAGGGCTACTAGAAGAAGAGTTGGATAGTTTAGCGAATAGTCCGCCAAAATTCATGACACAAGTGTTGGTGGTTGCCGCTACACTCGACGCTGGCCAAATTCCAGCATCATTAAGATTACGATCAAGGTTTAGAACTGAGGTCTTGTTACCAATACCAGACAAAAGCGCTCGGAAAGCAATTCTGAAGTCGATGGATCTTCCTATACACCCTGAGCTGAAAGAAGGTGTTCTGGATAGAGTCGGAGATCGAACTCATGCATACACTGCGGGTGACTTGGATGACCTGCTAGAGCAGGCTTATTTCATATCCGAAACGAGTTTCATGGATGTTAAATCAAATGATCAGTACTTGAAAGAGGAACATATAGAGGAGGCTATGCTCATAGTTCGGCCAACTGCTATGCAAGACGTCACCCTCAAACCCCCGGCTGTGAAATGGGCGGATATCGGAGGTGTGCCTGACATCAAAAAAGCCTTACAACAAGCAGTCAGCGCGCCTTTAGAGGTAGGATACATTATTTATCGTTGCTATTTTGGATACTGACATAATCTAGAAACCCGAGAAAATGAAGCTCCTAGGTCTAAAGCCAAAGAAAGGAATCCTCCTCTACGGCCCTCCAGGGTGCTCCAAGACACTTTGTGCACAAGCCATGGCAACAGAAATGGGTCTCAACTTCTTTGCCGTCAAGGGTGCTGAATTAAATAGTATGTACGTCGGTGAATCCGAGCGATCAGTCCGAGAAATCTTTGCCAAAGCTCGTTCGGCGAGCCCGAGTATTATCTTTTTCGATGAGATTGAAGCGATAGGTAGCAAGCGGGAGAGTGGAAGTCGAAGCAGCGGTATCCACGTTCTTACCACTCTACTCAACGAGATGGACGGTATTGAAGCTTTGAAAGGAGTTTTTGTCCTGGCGGCTACCAACAAGCCTGAAGATTTGGACCTGGCCTTACTGAGACCTGGGAGATTTGATCAGCTGCTCTATGTGGCACCACCAGACCGCACTGGACGAGAGGAGATATTGAGAAAACTAAGGATGAATGTTGCAGCTGATGTTGACTTTGCCGAGCTAGCCGACAAGACGGATGGCTTTTCAGGTGCGGAGTTGGTTGGCGTTTGTCAAGCCGCTGGATATATTACCTTGGAGAAATCGACAGATGATAAGCCTGCAATATTGATGGAAGACTTACTAAAGGCGGTCGAAGGGGCAGCAAAGCAGATTACAGCTGAATTACTGCAAAGTTATGAGGACTGGGCAAGAAATGCAAAAGGGGAGGCAGCCTAGCCAAGCCAAAAGTTCTCCTCGGTCGCAGACTCCTAGTACATCAGGCCTAAGAACGCTCCAAGATTTTTTTTCTAGACAGCCATACTCTATAAGCAACCACTAAGCTCAAATCCAATTTACGCAAGCCTTACCAGGAGCTGTAATACAGCTATATCTTAGAAGAGACACATAATGATAGAGCGGGATAAACTTGCTATGGCAGTCTCACGACAGTGTCTGGTTGGTACCAAACATCATAAGGAACGCTCAATTAGTCATAATTATGAGGAGGCTGAGTAGTCTATCAAATATATAGGCAATGCCTCAATAAAAAGCGACAGATTGGTCATACTTTGTTTCGTTCATAGTGTATTTTCTCGTCTAATCTCGCTAGTGAAAAGGGGTATCAGCGTGACACAGCACTTCCATCTTTGATATGTCGTGTTCACTTGCAGAAAGAGAAGGCATTGAAGCGACCCAACTGATCTGTATTTGTAAACTGATTTAGAGCTGGTTGTATGAGTTACAACTAGGTTGCCTGTTGGGGCTTAGTCGAGCCGAAGCGAACTCCGCTTCGCACTATAGCACGCATTAGTCAGTGGTCAGTATATAGAGTGAGAAAATTTTTGCTATTTTCCAAATTCAGTTAAAGATCAGCTCCGCTGGCGCAATGGTAGCGCGCAAGACTTCTATTCTGTCAAATCTTGAGGCTGTGGGTTCGAGTCCCACGCGGAGTGTTTGTTTTTTGCTGGTTTTGACCCTTTTTGCTGCTGGTCAAGGTATTGAAGGTGGAATGGACGGCTGGCGGCCTCACCACTTGTTTGTCGATGTGCATAATGTATCAGATTTCCAAATCGGTTTTCCTACGCATTCAGATCTGAAGGCCCCTGCATTAATCTAAACAGCCTGCGGTGTAACGGTGGGGTTCCGGTTTTGAGGATAGGTGCTGTCAGAGCTGAGCAAAAGAAATTTGCAGCATTCCACTAAATGTCTCATCATTATCGCCGTGTCTATCTCGTCGGGAATCCGCTTATTGAGGTTGTACATTAGCAAACGCTAGTTATTTCAGCCCAGCCCAGGGGTCGCATCAACACGTTTGGACTTGAGCTTTATGAGTGGTAAAAATTATGCCACCAGATTCAGCCAGCACCAATCTCGTCTGCAACCGAGATAATGGCATCCGACAACCGGGTAATCACCAACTACCCAAAACTTGGGAGTTGTGAGTTACATTCCGGGGGGCCTTGGATTTTTGCCGTATCATCGGCATGCCGTAGTTCTCGGGCAGTGTGGTCCCCTCAATATGATGGAGCAATCTCCGGGATCAGAATGTCCAACATTGCATTCATAGGTAAGTCAGAAGAGATATATAGGTTAATGAACTCTATCAGAAAGCTTTACTTTTCAGTTCACTTGTCCTCCTAATTTCGCGGAGTAGTCTGCTGTGATGATAATAACGCAACCACTTAGTAGAGGTCTGTGAATAATCTTATTCCATCACTTACCCATAAAAACTTAATGTCGTTACTGGAAGTATCTCAGTCGTTAGACGTCGATGTAAATTGAACCAGAGAAAGTCAGGAAATGGGTTCTTTGTCAAACGCAATTGGGATGCTTGAGGGTGTCCGAAGAATCACATTGCTTCGATTTTGTGATAAAATTCGAGGTGTATACTCTAAGCAGGATGTGGAACTTCTCCTAGATGAATGCCCGTCATCAGAAGAGCTGGCTGAGTGGCATAGTCAAAAGGTGGATTGGGTCAGAAACCAAGCAATCTGTATACAGCTTGACCGACTTTGCTCGAAAGTTGCCTACTATCTCATTTCCGCGGCCGATAAGATACTCCAGCTAGAGCTCTGGATCATGGATCCAATGTGCATAGAAGTTGATAGCATTTTAGTTGGAGCACTTACGGATATCATTGTCGCCTTGAACGAGTTTAGAGTTGTTTCCAAAGCTCCAGTTTTGCAAGCGAAGCACAATTTTGAAATGATTCTTTACTATCTGCGACAGGTTTTCCGGCTTTCAATGCAACTCGCGAGGCTTGTATGTGGTCCAAACGTTTGGGACGATCTATCCATGCTTTGGACGGAGAACTTGGATATAGCGGACTTGAGAAGCTTCCATTTCGATCATATGGATGAGTACATCCGTTCCCGAAAACAAGATCGGAGTCTTGCCGGCCTGGTATCACTGCTCAATCTAAATACCCACAACAGTACTAACATCCAGACAGATCCATCCCCCTGACAACATACCAATGAGTTATTTGCCAGCTTTCCCGACTAATCCAGTTTTCGTCCAAAGCCCATGGTTTTATGGACCCCCAATTTTAAGAGACAGTAGCTAGAGCCGTTTATAAATCTGTTTGAATTCAGCTATCCCAAATGAGAATTCAAAATATCATGCATTGTTAAATCTTCACATTTCCCACAAATTCGAATGCCTACATACTTTGCTTTGCCCTCGCTCGATTTCCCTCTGATTCTTCTTCGAAAAATAGCGACAAGTCATGCTACTCGGACTACTCGGACAGCCGCAAAAATCAAGTGTGGTATTTCAGCAATGGAGGAGGTCGCTCGGGTCGATTGTTGACGTTCTTACAATCACCCAAGCAGCATATCCAGACCGATTTTGATGTTTACCAGATGTTGATTGAGTGGCTAGTTAGAGTCAGATTTTCCTTGATGGCGGGTCATATATTTAGATAGCTAGCTAATGATGGGATAATTAGTTAAGGAATATGTTCGAAATTATAACGAAATTTCTGTGTTCTAGGCTATGTACTTTCTAACATGTAGAAATATACAATCCACGTGAAAAAAGAAGGATTACTTTTTGTAAGGCAGCGGGACCAGAAATCTGTGCTGCTATTGGTCATATGATACATATCTTTACGTTTCAGGTATCATGCAGATCTGATTCTACAGCGCTTAGAATAAGGATATGACCTATTGTGCAAGCATTTTATAAAGTGGTAGCACCTAGCCTGTTCAATGTTAACTTTAAAAGCACAGCTTAGGTAATTTAGTAATTTGAAATCTTAATCAAAGAAAGGCTTAGAATTAGGAGAATTCTCAATAGTATCCAATTAATTGATATGGTAATCGAGCATTTGAGAAAAGGTTCTGCTCCAAAACTGGTATTATTTCTCGCATTCATGGAAGTAATTTGTGCCTCAAATATAAGGCAACAGGCATACCTTGAGGTCCAATCTCATCCACACGAGATAATACTACCCTCAACGTCTATCCCTTCATTCCAAAGTCATAACTCCTTAAAACAGCAGATTACTTGCTGGAATATCAGTCACGCCTACTGGTATCAGAACACATCAGTACGCAGATGGCATTACTACAAAAAGGCACAATGAGCGACCCTCCAAACACCTCCCCATCAGCTACGAGCACCTCCGACTTACAATCCCTCTTCTCTTCACGATCGCGCAAGCAATTGGGTCTATTCGCCGCCGGTGCAGGCTTTTTCGCGTTATCCTCACTCATCACACGCCGCTCACTTATAAAACGTTACAAGATGTCGATACCGAAATTCTACAATCCTAGCAACAGTGTCAAGGGAAACGATGTCAATGGAGCTATGGAGGCATTCGAGGCGCTTAATATAGCTACTATAAATGTTGCCAGCGTGGCTATGTTATTTACTGGGGGAATGTTATGGGCATTTGATATATCATCCGTGGATGATTTGAGGAAAGATTTACGGAAGAGAATGGGTGTTGATCAGAATCGGACGGATCAGGATGTGGAGGAAGAGATAGAGGAATGGTTCGCGACGGTACTGGAAAGAAAAGATAATAAGGACATCAAAAGCGTGGAGAATGTGTCGGTGATACTTGAGAAAGTTGCTGAGAAGGAAAGACTTGCAAAGGAGGCAAGGGCCGCAGCGGGAAAGTCATGATGATTGCTGTATAATTTTCTACCTCTCCATAACTCAGCCATATAGCAAAGGGCTTGCAATGTGCTACGAGATATAGGAGAGAGAGTATAAAGCTTATGGGCACTTCTTTATGAGTTGGCTGTAACTCATCACAGTATCCCATACCGTGTCTGTACAAATCCTCCACTCACAACAATTACTTAATAGATGGCAAAGTAGTCATCAGCAATTGGATTATCCTGTTGTACTCCATGCCTCCAATTTCATGCGACATGAATGTGGCTAGCCTAGTCTAAAAGAGTGATCCACCACTCAATATGCCTAGTCATGTAAGATTCCCCCAGGTTTCACAAAAAGCAAACTTTACACCCGTCTCACTCTACGATATCGGGGAGACGGAGTCGTGATCTCCAGGCGATGTAACCAGACACGGTATGCATCCCATCCTTTATGCATCCCTCATGAGCATAAGGTAGTGAGTTAATTGGGCAACCAGGCAACTTGCATTCCTTGAAAGTTTGTACGATGCTCAGCTTTTGTTTGTCTGTCACATCTACGTCAGTGCATTGATAGGTTGTGGGCATTCTGAATGATTGATATAAATCGATAGCCCACCCCACATAAGTCATCATCTCGTGCGAATGAAGTATGGCAGCGGTGGGGACAGAGAAGCTTGACTGTAAAGTCGAGGTTCGAAATTATGTGCTTGTATCTCGACCTTCGAGGTGGACGAAATCAGACAATCGGATCGTCGTTCAGTCGCCTGTGCTACAGATTCGAAATTCCGATATTCGCGTCCCTCTGAAACGCTGCAGCAGAGAGGATGACAACGCTGTCGAATTTCTTCCGGTAACTGATATTGAAAAGGATGCGAGCTACATTTACGACAAGGAGCGAGTTTGTAAGACCCCAGTCTGCGTTAATGCTCATGGTGTTGCTCTCTCGGATAGCAATTCGGATGAACTTGCCTATCGACGAAATGATAAGTTCTGGATTTATGTTGGAGCAAGCAGGGATCAGTATAAGACTACTGTACCAGTCATCAATCTTAGGACACGAGCTAATGGGTCTATCGATATCAAGAAGGTTTGCTGGTATCCGAAAATGCAAGGCCCTAAAGGGGAGCTGTTGACGCTTGGTGGAGAACCACGAGTTTGTAGGCATGACGGTTGGAAAGAAACTACCACTTTTTCTTTTGCTATCTGCCAGAAACCCGATGGAAATGTTTCAACTAGAGCAAATCTGCGAATACCTACCAAGGATACGACATTGCCAGACATATCGATGCTCTCAAGCACTGACCAACGGTTGTTGTTCGAGCGCAGATTGGAAATCATGCTCAAAACGCAGTCTCCGCAATACACAGCTCCTTTACACCAGGAAGGTATCATGACCCCTCCATCTTCTCCAGATTCAGAGAATCTTAGTGTCTTGAAAATGGTAACAAAAGCTCGGCCAGTCCCCACGGTTCCATCTCCAATTGCTAGCATTGCAGAAACCTTAGAGAAGCTGGTCGATCCAATCCGTGGAAGCGCAGCACCACTTGGAAGGGTACTTCCGCCTGTTCTTCAGACGTCGCGGATTCCTATCTCGTCGATTCTTTCGACTAGCAGTCTGGACACCAGCGATAGAGGCTTTGCTTCCGTATCAAGAGAGCTGCCGCCTCTTACACGCAGTCAACAGCCGTATAGACGGGAGCTGGCTAGTTTTGATGGCGATGAAATGTGCAGTGCACAAATACTATGCGACTTGTCTCGAAAAATGACTGTGGAGAGAATGGCAACTGCTAGTCACGAAATTGGAGGCATACCGGAAGATAATCGCGGTCTACGATTCGCAATCATGGGTTCCGATTCGTTCACGGATTTGTGTGATCGTGGCAACGCTGAATGTGAATACGCGTTTCGATTCCCCTTTAAGCATTATCATTCACCGGCGATTAAGTGTCAGCTATCTGGTGATAGTCATAGACATTGTGTGTCTCAGAGACTTCCTCTTCCAGAATATTTCGGAGGATGTCTCTTGATGACAATTCCTTCACTGGGTCATCAGTGCTGTTATTGGAGGCCAGAAGACCGCACTACATTGCCACCCAGAAAAAGATATCTTCATCATGAAAAGGATCAGCAGGAAGAGAATAAATGGAGACGTACCATCTGCGACACAAGATTTCGGACGCCGCAGGTGACCCCTTCTGTTATACCACTGGAGCGTGAAGGTTTGACAGAAGCAGGCAGGCAGCTTTATAGATATGACTCTTTACCGCGCAATTTTTGACTTATGAGATTCCACTGTATATTTAGCTTGATTTTCATTTACATTTGGGAGGTTTAGCTTTGGGTATTTGGTTGTGCTTCTAGGTTGTTGAGCTTGGTTGCTTTTATGGCGTTCTGAAAGACTTCCTAGCGAGCGAAACTTTTTGAGATCATAGGCATAAATATAAGTCTGCTTTTCTGTTTTGATATCATTCACACTCATGCTAATATGTAGTGGGAAGTTTTATTCTCAGCCAACGGCAATCTTTCCAACACTCTATCCAAGTACCCCCGAGTAAAATCACTGTACGCAGAATTTTAGACTCTGTAAACTGTGTAAACGCTATTAAGTCTATCATGATAAATCAACAAGAGTTAGATAGATACGAATTATCATCTCGTGTTCTCAGTGCTCCTCGAAGATTTGTCCATATGTTACTCTCTATGAAAATCGACTAATCTCTCGGCTGCCCCTTTTCCCAATACCAGATATTAGATCAAAGTATACAAACAATCCCTAAACTGATGATTGAAAACAAAACTACTGAAACATTTTCTATCTCAGCATGAGTCTCAAAGCGTAAAGTAATTCCCAAAGCATAATGCTATGTTTTGTGTGTATACAAGATGCAAACCCCTTTTGACCTCGGGTTACTTAGCTGACCCCGCCAACTTTTCCACGTTATCGCTATCGGCCGTCACAACGACACTTTACTCATTTGTAAGAAAACCTACCTGCGCAACTTTCTGACACCCCAATCCAATTCTCAATCAATGAGCCAGGCCAATGCCTTCGTAGCTTCTCCGACTTCTGGAGGCCCGCCAGAAACATTCCAATATGTCCACAAATCATCCCCAAACAGACCCCGCAGCCTCACCCCCCTCCAGCCCCATGACAGCCATTAAAACTCTGCGACGCATGCGCACAAACACCGCAGAAATAGACAGCACAATTACCCACCCTGGCAGCGTCAAAATAAATGTAAAGGGAGCGTTCATAGTTGATCAGGAAAATGCGAGTCCTGGTGCGGCGAGCGCGACCAGCAGCGGAAGTTTGAATGGGGGAACCCACGATACCAAAGATATTCGATTGCCGAATCATACGGCCGTGGTGAGCCACATTGCTGTCGATGTAGGTTCAACCTTTCCTTGTACTGCGCTGTGTATTATGGAGAAGAAACGCAAATGGAGACCAGGAAAGAGGAAATTGAGATGATGAAATGCTAATGGAAGACAGATTGGCGGCTCTCTAGCAAAGCTCGTATATTTCTCTCGCGAACCACATTCTCGCGAGCCCGGTGGACGACTAAACTTCATAAATTTCGAAACAGATCGCATAGATGATTGTATAGGGTTTATGAAGCAGCTGAAAATAAAGCAACAAACGCTGAATGGCTCAAATCCGGGGGAATTATGCGTTATGGCAACTGGCGGCGGTGCATTCAAGTTCTATGATAAAATAAGGGAGGTTTTGGGTGTAGACGTGCTAAGGGAAGATGAGATGGAGTGTTTGATTATTGGGCTAGACTTTTTTATCACGGAAATACCGAGAGAGGTGTTTACGTATTCCGAGACGGATCCGATGCAATTTGAAGAGCCTAGGTCTGATATCTATCCGTATTTGCTAGTTAATATTGGGTCGGGAGTTAGCATGATCAAGGTATCTGGTCCAAGGGAGTTTCAAAGAGTAGGCGGTACATCTTTAGGTGGAGGTACGCTTTGGGGACTGCTATCTTTGTTAACCGGAGCAAGGACCTTTGACGAAATGTTGGCCAACGCAGAACGAGGAGATAACGCAAAGGTAGACATGCTAGTTGGGGATATATACGGTACAGATTATGGCAAAATTGGACTGAAGAGCAGCACGATTGCCAGTTCTTTTGGGAAGGTATTCCGTATGAAACGGGAAGCAGAGCGAGAAGCAGAGGACAGCGGTGGTCTCTCCAAGAACGATGCAGGATTCCTGCCCTCTCCTACATCCCCAACGTCCTCGGCCGAGCCAAATCCCACGTCAGAAGTTCCCGAACCAGAATCGTCGTCATCGTCCTTCAATGCAGAAGACATCTCCCGCTCGCTCCTCTATGCCATTTCCAACAATATTGGTCAAATCGCTTACCTTCAATCTGAAAAACACAATCTATCAACAATCTACTTTGGAGGCTCATTCATTCGGGGTCATAGACAGACAATAAACACACTAAGTTATGCGATTAAGTTTTGGAGTGACGGAGCTAAGAAGGCGTATTTCCTGAGACACGAAGGGTTTCTTGGGGCCGTGGGGGCGTTTTTGAAGAGGCAGCCGCGGAACTGGGGAAGGAGAGGGAGTTTGGAAGAATCGGGCAGTGGTGTCGGCGATCGAAAGGGGGCGGATGGGATATAGATGGGCCAGCAGCTATGCGGGGAGACACAGTACTGGAGACGTAGGAGAGGGGAGGGGAGGAACAGCATGGCATTGAAGGCGTATGGGACAATGTTTGTACAAAAAGTCAAACTCATATAGATTCTATCTCGCTCGGCTTGGGTAGATGCAAGGTTGGAATAAAACACTTTGCCATCTACTTACTCATCGATTTGCACTCCTTCGACATAGGCGTCGTCATTGCTTCTATATCTGAATATCTGAACGTTTGGGATAGATTAACAACTCTGTGGTTAGTGTGGCTCCTACTTTGCTATGCTATGCTATGCTATGCTATCTACACCGACCTACGGGATATTCCTATAAATGTCCTCATAGGTAGATTATACGCATAGTGTGCCTATAAAAGGACAGAAAGATGGACAGAAAGAGTCACTACAAATCACACGCGGGCAAAAATAAGCGAGATATCTCAGGGGCAGCTTGCACAGCGGAATAGACTAGCAAAGGTTCTACTTTTTGTTTTAGAAGCGAAACACAGGTATGATGTGATGTGGGATATTCCCGTTCCAAATTTACCAGTAGGTTTTTACGGGTGCCTCTCCATGTTGCAGCATTGGTATCATACAGCTAACACTACAATCATACACCTACGATGCTTCCAGATGATTCAATATATACAATTTTTCCACCTCTGATACCGCGTCTACCATAATACTACCGCCTTTTGTAAACACCCAGCATCCACCCCGCCCTCAAAATCGCCAATCCCCACGCCATCCCCAAACTATCCCAAACCACATTCAATTTGCTGCCTCCTACTTCTTGCCATCCAATGGCTACTTCTGCTACCTTTATGCCTGGGCTCGCTCCTAAAACATCGCCATTGTTGTCCGATATGATACCCGGAGGCGCACTTTCGGCCAACATGAGCATTTCGACGTCGAAGATCCAGCCATCGGCATGCATGTAGGGGATTATGTGTGGAAGAGCTGCGCGCGAGAACAGCTTGAACCCACACTGCGTGTCGCGGATACGTGAGGTTGCAGGAGGGGTTAAGAGACGGAGCAGAAGGTGGAATGAGTGCATTAGTGCATTTCTCAACAGGGACCGCTGTTCTTTGTTAGCCTTGTGTTTCATCTGCCTTGAGAAGTAAAATAGGGAAAGTAGGATGATATACCTTAACAACAGCCTCGGTGCCAACCATGTGTGCCCTACTTCCTACTGCAATGCTTCTCCCAGGTTCATCTGCCACCTCTCGACATCCCAGGACCAATTTCCTCAGGTCCTCGAATCTAGATGCGCCGTCCGCATCTGCAAATACAGCATAACGGCCCCTGACATGTCGGAACCCATGGGTAACCGCACCACCCTTTCCTCTATTTTGAGCCAGGCTACAGATGCGCAATATATCATGTAAGCCGTTCCGCCGCGAAAAGTTAAGAGCTACCTCCACTGTCTTGTCCTTGCTTCCGTCATCCACAATCAATATCTCATATCCGCCAATTCCCTTTCCTGCCTTTTCTGTTTCTCCTGTGCTAGATTTAGCTGCCTTTGAGCTACGAGATGGCAGGCGTCCATATTCCGCATCCAGAAATGACACAGCTTCCTCAAGCATGATTTCCAGTCTCTCCTCTTCATTATATGCCGGAACCACCACACTCATCTCTACCTCCGGCTCATCGATAGTGCCGGTATGTTTTCCAACTCCCGCGCCAGCGCGGTCTGCAATCCGGTGGGCATGCCATGTGTCGTACCAGCAGGGAAGTTGCTTTCGAGCCGTAGGTGCGGTGGCATTGGGTGAGGTGGTAATGTATTGTTTTTCTGAAGGAATGGGGAGGCGGGGTCGAGGCGCAAGGGCGTAGACTGTAAAGTATATCTAGAGATTCAATGAGCGGGAGTTCCGTCTGTGGATTTGGGAGGCAGGGCCGTCTTACGAATGCGACGATGACTATGAGGAGAGTATTTAGGAGCAGGAGCAGGGTATGCAATGGGGTGTCTCTCGCAGTTGTGTATAGTGTGAAGAGCAAATCCCTGGGGATCTCGAGGATGGTCGTCATGATATATAGCCGTTAGAAAGTGGCTTGGTGTGAAATGTACGAAATAAATTTGTAGGAGATATGGACATTGAGGACGCAGTTTCGGCAGTATGTGCAGGTAATAACCATTAATTTAGCTATTGGAAAGATAGAGAACACATAATAAGGAGGAATGCCAGTAAGGGAATGTGAATTGGAGCTTGTAAGATTCGTGGTTGTCGTCGCGGCGCATCTGGTTACGGTTGGGTGCAACAGGAACATCTGTCCCCAAGTGGAACTCAATTTGTACCTATTTCCAGCCGCGGGAGCGGGATCAACCCTGGTATGCATGACAAGGCTGCCACACAAAGTCAATACTCTCCAGAGTCACCTCGGTACAATTTTCAGAATTTTGTAGATCGAGAGGTAAAAGCAACCTTGGGTAGTACATCATTAATACACTAGTCACTTCATGGGAGCTGTATGAACTTTATACTTGCTCCAAAATTCCATTGAGTCTACGGTTTCTGACGATAATGTAGATGGTATCATCGCTTCTTCTCTCATCAACCCAATCCATATCTATAATACATCCCAAGCAAATATGTCACCTTCATCGGTGAAATTGCTTGATAATATATATGCTAGGCAAATCATCTCTAGCCTGGAAAAGCCGGTGAGGTTTCTTCATAATCACAATAATTCACACAAACATCTCCAACGCCATTCCAATGCGCCATGTACTATAACGCAGGAGCATAACGCCATGGGTTATCTTCTTTAAGTCGTTTGGTATTGATTAGCATCCTTTCAACTACCATTTTCTTCACCGCCCTTCTCCCCTCCCAACTTGATCGCAGGTGATAGACTGATGGCGATTTTGTTAGGCTTGCTGGTATTACCGGCACTGCTATTTGAGCCATTATTAAAGCTCTTCTTTCTTCTCAGTACGCTACTGTTGTTTGAAGAGACCGAGCTGGATGAGTTACGCCGCTTATGATGTGCCAATTTGCCCAACTCGTCCTCGTCATCTTCTTCACGGCGACGCTTCTCCGATAATCGCTCAGGGGGGCCGCTAGGACTAGGTGCTGCTGAAGATGTGGGAGTTAGAATCACCTCATCATCACTGTCCTTGGGAGCAGTAGAGTCAGGTGTGTTTCCATTAGAAGGAAGAATGCCAGCCGACATGTCGGCTTCCATACCATCATTGTCCTCGTCTGAGTTGTAATCAACCAGTGGTTTTGATGCTGGAGAGGCTCCATTTCTTTGTGGCCGATTCAGTGCCACTGTAACCGTTGATTCCTCTTCGTCGTCCGAGGTGTTGAAGTAGGCTTCTTCCTCAGTATCCAGGTCCTTGATCCCTGAGTCCCATCGATTCCCTCGTCCGGTTTCTGGCCTTTTCGGCGTACCCTCTTCGGTATCCGGGAATGAATCACCCAAACTTGAAGCAAAGCCATTGGTTGTATCATATAAGTGTATGATATCAACAAATATATCTACGTATGTTATTTCCTTTAGCGTCTCGCGGTAATTTTCAACCAAGTGGCCCATTAGCGGTTTGACTTGCTCTCTCTTTATGAAATCAAAGAACTCGAGACAAGCCGAGTTTAAGAGGCTGTCGCGAGCCATGGTGTCAGTCACAATTTGGAGAATTGGTGCGAAAAGGTGTCCTTGCACCATTTCCTGGTTGTAAAATTCATCTTGGAGCCCAATTAGATTGCGGAAGAATTTTAGTGCAGCTTTGAACAAATTAGCTTTGCCCGTAAGGTCTCTACTAGTAACTTACTGAGTTTTAGATACTTCTCAGGACTCGTAAGAAGCTGAGCAATCCTTTGTCCCAATTTCTCCGAGAGCACAAAATACTTGCTACGGTGTTGATGTTGTCGAACAAAGAAGCAGAGTATCTCAATAAGGTAGATGAAGAGCGAAACCTCCTGAACGCTAAAGTCCATAATTTCCCGATCTTTCAAGTCAACCAGTGGCTTAAAAAGTTTCTTCGCCGAATCATCATAGAAATCCTTAACAAGTCCCTCCTGCTCAGGATCAGTATGCTGAGGTCTCATCCTGTTCCCTAAATCCCCTCCTCCTCTGTCGACTTGAGAGTTGTTCGGTCCGGGATCGAGAAGGACCTTAATGGCATCTGCTATTTGCGCTTTGACACCCAGATCCGACTCAACGAGAAGTAGGTCAATCAGAGAATCCGTTAAAGGCGTCTGCTTCTCATTCATCTGCCGAAAGATGGTCTGGCGAATTATTTGAGGATCATGGTCAATCATGGAAACAAGCACATCGGTAGCTCCAACCCTTACTCCAACATCGTTGTGGCGAAGGGCATAAGTAATAACGGACAAAAGCCCATGTCCCAAAAAGTTGCTATAAAGCTGGTTTCGTCCTGGCGCTTGCAGGTTTTTTGCAATGGCACAGCACTGCTGGATGAATAACACCGCTTCCTTTTTCCTCTCCTGATTTGTTTCCTGCTGACCAAAAATTCCAAATAACTCTTTGAGAAATGCCGAATTCGTTTGGAGGTGAGTGACGATGTCGACTTGGTTGAAAAATATAAGGGAATTGAGAACGGAGAATGTAGGATCATCCAAGATCCGAGCTAGCACAACATCCTTTAAATATTGCAGGCGATATGTTTGGTGGATCTTTCTTCGAACCAGGTCATCATCGATGCGCACTACTTCTTTATATCTACCCTCTTTACCAAGCCACTGCCGATGGTTTGCCTTGTGGCTTGGAAAATCTGGATCATATTCCAATACACCTACAACACCTAGGACTAAGTCATCCGTAACCGCTTGCTCGATGATGCCACTGTCATTCAACAAAATCATTGTCTTCATAATGTTACAAAGTCGATGTAGACTTGCCAAGTCCTCTAAATCCTCAGCCATATCAAGTAGGGGGATTAGCTTTCGTATATAATCATCCTCTAAAATGAATTTCGTTAACGCGTTTCGTCCAGATGTAGTATTGACCAGTCCACGCATTTGGTTTTCGACTTCAGGGAGGTTGCTTAGACCTGGTGCGGGCAATGTAATCGAATTGGGGAAAGGTTCTAGTGGTGCATCCTCTGACAAGGCATCATCTATAGCGGTGATTAGCATTTTTACAGTTAAGTGTAAACAGGAAATTTACCAGGCCCTCCGATCGCTCCAAGTTGCTGCTGAATGTTGTAGATAAATTTCCTGTACATGAGTGAGTATTGGCAGATGCAGGCTGCTTGTAAACTAACCATATTGCTGCACAACCATCACCTTCCTGAAAACTAAGCGCCATATCAATATTGTTCCGAATTTCTGTCCATACTATCAATGTGTCTAGAATCATTGTCAGCCTTGCAGATTTAGTTCGGCGCCTTATTAGCCTCACCCTGTTGCTTCTGGAACTGATCTTCTTTGACTATTCGAGTCTCTAAAAGTGTTCGATCTGGAGAATCCTCGGACTGGACAATAACTTTTGGTTCTTCCTGCCGGCTCGCTTCATTCTGCACGTACGTTAGTAGTCTATAGCAACGTAGCATAGTAGCAGTAAGAGATATAGCCATGCGCCTGAGGCATTTCAGTATATCAGCAGCAGAGAAAACATACAAATATAAATTCTGCCGTGCAGAACCCGGTACCTCTATCAAACCAGTCATTATCGCGTAGCTCATATACTTTGACCCTATACACTGTTAGCATGTACATAGAGGCGCCATTGACAACGCGATGCGGTGTAGCAGTTTCCATTCGGCGTACCTCTTCTTGTCGCTGGGCGCCGCCGGTGGATTAGGCACCGCTTGGGCGGCCATCACCAACGGGTGTAGTTCCCCCTCTAACTCTTCCACAGAAAGATCCAAGCTATCCGGGGCAATATCAAGATGTTGTTGAAAGGTAAGTTGCGCCTGGCTTTGGGCAAGGACTGTGAGCGCCGCCACTTCGAGCAGGTTGCGCTATTGTCGCGCGCGTCTCTGGCAGAGATAGGGGACAGGCCGAGAAGGCTCTTTGCGACGAGCGATCAATCAGCTATGACTGTGCCAACATGTATAGTCGCAGGATAGTCCTGTTGGCGCGATGGTGAGGTTGCGTGATGAGGGTGCGCGTGTTGATGGTGAGGTGGGTTGCTCGTCTGTCGCCTCACTAGATGTGATTCGAAGGCCGCTAAGCGGGTGCAGACGGAGAGGAAAAAACAAAGTGCTTGCGCTTCAACGTCCAGAGGTCTGACCGTGAAGTGGTTTGGTATGAGGGGATTGCCAGCTAGTTAGTACGCATTGGAGAAAGCACTGGATTCGACATCTGTCTATTTTTATCGATCTTGGGAATCCAGATCCAGCTGAGGCTGGCAGAAGTATCTGGTCACGTGCCATTGGTTCTTGAAGGCGGCAGAGGCAAATCCGTGCGTCATATCGGCTCGGTTTCAAAGAAAACTAAGGACATTCTTAAGCTTAATTCTAATTCTATCCACCTGTCAATGTCTCCTCGGGAATAGCTTCACTTCCTCGTTTCGCTTGAGTATGCTGGCCCTGGTCTACATGCTGCAACTACCCACGACTCACCTTTTCTTTGGGATCTCCTTCATTCCATCTGCCGCCTGCCTTTGTTTACCCTGTGATGAATGCTTGAGATGGGATTCTAGCAGATTTCATCGGATTTTCAGTTAGACATGATGTATCTTCAATTTTCCTGGTATTAGTTCCCATCAGGCCAATGAGTGATCAACCCTTGGTTCTTTAGTATGCTTTGCGTCGCTATAGCCTTTGACACCATGTATGCCATCCAATGCAAATGGATAGTTTGTTGTCGTGTTTTGGCGCTCATGAATCTGATTTCGTGCTGATTATGTCACTGTGAGTTGGAAGTGACAGAGACTAATTTAAACTGTTGACAGCTCATTTGTTACGAAACGTGGCTCAATATAACTTTATAAACTTGGTAGTACAATATATAGCACTTGCTGCAGAGTGTCAAGATCTCCGCAAACCACAACATATAGTAGAACCCACCCACCCGCCACCTTAGATATCCAGCTCTATGGCAGAAATCTCTTACATGGCTATTGTGACATACTCGTCTGGATAATCGACACCTAATGCTTAATGCGATTGAGGTACTAATTGAAGGCCTCGGTCGAGGCTGAGAGGAAAGGTAGTTTCCAGGTTTCTGTATTTACTCCTGGGTTGATGTTTATTTACGAGGTGGATTCATCATTTCGCCACATACAGTCGACCTACCTGTCTTTCTGCTTGTAGTACCTGAAGAATAGCTTGCACGTCCTTCTGCAATTCCTGGACTGGATGTCATGGAGGGTTCATCCAGTCTACAAGCCATTTTATCCCTGCCACACCACATTAATCAAACCGATACCACTGATGCATCTGAAAATTGCCTGTTAATCCAAGGTTGCTTTCCCCGTTCCTCTAAGTCTCGTCACTGATTGGGAAGCTGAATTCATGCACGCAGCACTTTCTTCGCTATTTCGATTTGAGTCGCTCTGAGGCTTTTGTAGCAACGCAGTCATTTGGGGAGTTGTCGTCCAAGGGAGGTGCCAATGCACTGCGGCATGACAAGTCCCCTGAATGCTACGTAGATAGAGTTGACGACCTTCCCAGATCGTCGCCAATCGTTGACATCCATGTATAGAAGCCGGACCTTGGCCACTAAGACCGGCACTTAACCAGCTGATCGCCGTAATCGCCTCTGCTCTATGGTGTGCATACGTCCAGCTTCCCTGAACAGAAGGCGACTCCTCAACTTCCTGAAGCAGCATGGATCCGACGAGGCAAGCGGATATCATCAAAATGAGGAGATAGCGCGCATGAACCACAGAATATATAATCTACATACGATCCGCTCGACAATGGATTGCCTGTTCATCCCTCGATCCTCTCGTTGCTGTCACCATGAAGTTCCTATCTATTCTCGCCATCGTGGCTCTCGCCCAAGCATGCCTTACCCCCGAGGAGCGTGATGGAGGCCATATCGCCAAAAGAAGTGGGAGATTCTGGCGTCGTCAATCCAACGGAACCCCAATTGGGACAGGGGACCGTTTCAGCGCGGGGACAGTCGCGCCCCGAGGTTTAGGAACACAGTCGTCGGCCTCCTTCAGCACGATCTTGAATGTGAATGAAGTGTCCAGTGGCTTCAAGGCTTTAGCCAGCACCTATAGCTTCCAAACCTTCACTGCTCCATACACAACCTTTGAAGGACGATCGTTTTACGGTGGTCTCGTTGGTGGGCCGGGAACGTGTAAAAATGCTTACCGTGCCTACTTCAACGCAGCTATTCATGCTCGCGAAAGAGGATCCTCAGATGGTCTGCTGTACTTCATCTCGGATTTACTCTATGCGAACAAAAATGGTGTTGGATTGACCTATGGTAGCAAAACATATACCAATGCTCAGGTGAAGACCGCCTTGTCTGTTGGTATTGCTTTTGTGCCTTTGAGTAATCCAGATGGTGTTGCTGTAAGTATATTCATTGTTCAATTAATTTTATCCTGATCTTACCGGATTTCTCAAGTAGTCGTTGCTAATCTTGAGTTCTGTAGTATGATCAGTCGAGCAACAGCTGCTGGCGTAAGAATAGAAACACCAAGTCAGGAAGCAGTGGTTCATCTATCGGTGTTGACCTGAACCGCAACTTTGACTTCGTATGGGATTTCCCGACTAAGTTTGCGCCAAGTGCGGCTGGTAGTGTGGCATCCACCAGCCCAAGTTCCGAGACTTATCACGGTATGTTTTTTTCTCACTACTCGTGAACGATGGTCCAAAATGCGCTGAAAATGGATCCTGTGCTTCGTGTTGAGAAAGCCCTACTATGATTAAAGCTGACCATTGTAGGAACCGCCGCTTTCTCCGAACCAGAAACCAAATCCATCAAGTGGGTATTGGATACCTACCCTAAGATTCGCTATTTCGTCGATCTTCACTCCTACGCTGGAGATGTTCTCTACAGCTGGGGAAGTGATGAGAACCAGTCCAAGTATCCATACATGAACTTCATGAACTCTACCTACAACTCTGTCCGTGGTATCCTCACCGATACCCCCGGTACCGGTAAGGGTTACGGAGAATACACACCCACTTCCGAATTCACTGTCAACAAGGCCGTTGGAGATCGCATGGGAAGTGCTATGTCTGCCGTCGCGCAACGCACCTACTCCGTTACCCCAGCTGCTGACCTCTACCCCACCTCTGGAGCCAGTGACGATTACTCCTACTCCCGCCATTTCGCAAACTCGGCACTCAACCTCGTCCACGGATACACTGTTGAGTTTGGATTCGGAAACTCGGCTTCTTCGTGCCCATTCTACCCAACCGTCTCGCAATACAACACCAACTTGAAGGAGTCCGCTGCTGGATTCATGGAGTTGCTTTTGGCAGCCGTGGCTAATGGACTTGGTGATGCTGTAACTTGCTAGATGAATGCGACACGTCTCCGTTCGAGAGAAAAGGACGTTTTATGACGCACATTATACCAATTGTATATATTCAATTCATTGCATTACATCATCTTTGCTTTCTTCTCAAAGTTTTCAAATACTCATTTGCACTAGTGAGCTACCACCGCCCAATCTCACTACCATGAATTCACCTCAAGCCTTGTAGGACACGAAAGTGTTAACACAAGGCCGACGATTCGTCAGAAGAGTGAGTTACACTAAACCAACTATCGAGCTACCTCTGTGCCTCTTCTTCGAATTTCTATTTAATCAACCTCTTTCGGCTCTTAAGTTAATCATGAACCCATATGCAGAGAGTTGTCTTGAGATCTGTCCCAAGACTGGAATGCCCTTCTTGGCATCCGTCGTCCACTTGACATCAGATCTAGAGAAAAGATCTCAACCTCCCCCATCAATTCTGAAGCTGTTGGAATGTGTTATTCGCCGCCCCTCTGGGAAGCTAGCTTGCGAAGGTTGTGTGATACAGATGATTCGTTGGCAATCTCTCGGTCAATGACACTGCGGATAGATCTTGACTTTGTACGTGTTTCGTTTACTATACATGCAACGATGGGTGGGTGATGTTCTAGCTTTTGACAATGAATGCTCTCCTTTCCGTCGTTCAATAAGTCTCCTTACCACGAAAGATAGGAGTAGTAATCCTTCAAGGAATACATGGATATCTTCAATATAACTCTACTACAAATGTCGAATCTCTAGTCTTTTTGTTTGAGATTTATAGCTAGACTGAACATGTCTCTATAATTCCGACTTTGACCTTGCTGATGTGCCATAGTAGTTGAAACACTTTAGGAAATGGATGTGAATTCTATCTAGGTGGTGTCATTACTCCCAGGTTGTTACCAAGGAGGCGGACGGGGCTTGAGCCTCCTGTATTGTGGTGAGTGAGAGGTGTTCCAGTGGATTATTCAAACAGCCGGTGTATGTGATGATTTCGAGAAATTGCCAACGCCGTGAAACGATCCACATGCTAAGAGCATGTCTAGTAATTCCTAGCACACTTCATGTCCAGCGTCAATAATCCTCATGACCAACGAGGGCCAATTTGAAACGGATTTATGTGCGTAAACAAAAGAGACCGGTGCAGGACCCCTGATTAAATCGAGCGTGTTACTCAGGGGTTATACAGTGCAGTGCAGTGCTGCCCACGTTGGTCAAACAGAAGATCGGCATTCTTTCCGTCTTCTCGGCCAATTCGGCCTAACGATCATCGATACACTTGACTCTCTTCGGGTCAGCACCAGCCAGCAGCTCTCGGACCTACCCGCCAGCAAACCTTGCGACCTCCAACGGAACCAACACGAGAAAAATAGAAAATAGTCTTTGGGATATCGGCGGGCTGGATTCGTATTGTGTCCAGAAATGGACTTGGACTATTGGGGAAAGTATTCGAGAATCAACAAGCATGTATATGATAAAGCTGCGTGCCATGGATATTCCGCACCGAACCATGTCGGAAATGCGCTAAGGAAGACTCCCGATGTTTCTGGTCCAAGGCAATAGCAATGTACAGTACGCACGCTGCACTTAGCTTCCAGGGTAAAGTGCAGGCTAACCTACATAGATATTACATACGTTCCTTGCCTATCTTTGCGATAGTCAATGCTTATGAAGACCGGAACTTGCAGAATACTGTCCTACTCGGATGGTTGTGAGTTGGATTTGGTCTCAAAGATTTGCACAATAGCAGCGAGCATCAAAGAAAGCAAAACAACAGACCAAGTATCTTGCACCCATCACCATCTATGTTTATCTTCGGTCTAAAGCAACAAATTGATGCTCAGTGAATATATATTTTAATTGAAAGTTTAGATAATACATCAACAGCACGTATTTCTGCACTGACCTTACAAATAAACCTTCAATTAACAATACCATACTAAGGGTCAACTGAAATACGACCACGGGAAGTATTGTTTCAATTAAATCTCAAGTGTCGTATCAAGATCCACAATTGTTGGATACTGGACATGTCACTCGGCATGGTTCCACACAGCGGGCGGGCGAGAATACAGCTGTGCATATTGACATCTATGATACCCAACAAGCCTAATAAGTCTGGCACCTATCACAGATCTGAAAACACTTCAACAGTTTTCTTAGCTTCAACGGTGAGAAGGAGAAGTGTGAAACAGAGGCGGCGATACGAGCTGCCCGAGATAGAGCTTCCGTTGCTATAAGAGGTAGCCAGCCATTGACTCAGAAACAAAGCATGCAGAAACTGCAATATAAATCACCCGAACACCAGAAATTTGGATGGTCAAGTCTCCCGAGGAGATCGCTACCCGAGAAACAGGTAACGAATCCTCATAATATCAAGCTCATGCTGATCAGTAGTGTCCCATGGGTCTTATCTTCGGAACAGGACGACATGCAAAAGGGGAAATATTAACTAGCGCGAAAACCAGCTGTTTCCGCGGTCTAGATCAATTGGTTATGACCCTGGTTATCTTGCCATGTAAAGCATCGCTTATGAGGTACAAGACCAAGGAAATGTAGGTGAGATTTGTGCTCGTACAAGTACAACAGAACACGTGTACTGGGAAAGATATGCAGCCAGGAACAACTGGAGCAGCGTGCTCGTACTTGTACAACATGGTTTGACTCGACAGTGCAGCAGAGCTGAAATGAGATATCAAATGAAAACTGCCTGTTGCTTCGAATGTTGTGTTTTTGTAAATAATGTTGATACGTGGAAACCACCCCCACGGCGGTTTATTGGAGGCTGAAATTTAGATTGGTTCTTAGGAATTGGTTTCTCGGAGCGAGGATAATAGCTGAGACCATACGGTGTAGAGATAGTACAGCCCAGTTCTCTTTAGACGCTTCTGGGTCCCCATTCTGGAATCGCTCTGAAAGTGTTGATGATGAGGTCCAACTTATAAACTTAAAACTTCAGCGCCACCAATCGGTTCGTCAAGTCAAAGCTCCAATATGAACCCCTGAGAAGATCCGCTGTCGGTTCCAAAAATACCCTGTGCGTCAAACAGACAGGGCTGACAGTATCTGGAAACACGGAAGGTGGGTCTCCTATTATGAATCTTCTCCCGCTCAGACTCACTCAGTAAAGTTGACAGAAAAATGGATATCAAAAGCAAATAAAAAAACCAACTCATCGATCATCGTAACCAGACTTGTTTTAGCTATTTGTGTCTCCGTGGAGTCCAAATATGGCGTGTTCTATGCGCTGAATCTCTCATGCAGCCGTTCGGAACGAAATTTGAAATCAAAATACAACATGGTAGGAATAACACAGCTTTTGTATGATGACGACTGGTTCAGGCTGGTACTTGTTTTTGGTACCCCTTACGTCGAATCGGTGGGTATCATTTAGATCCATTGGCAAGTACCAGTCTCTCTTTCAAAGTTTTACATCCCCGGCCGGCATACATAGTAAATGAGCTGAATGGCATATCTTCGAAGATCGTCCAAATTCATCTTACTGATAAAGGTCTTTGAGATTGAAGTTGAAACCAGCCGCAATATCAATTTTGGCTGTGTCTTCTAATCTTGCTTGCTTGAATTGGGTATGGCCAATCTGTGAGGGGCTTGGGCTTTGATCCATGGTGTCCCTGTGCTTCGCATCCCATGCAGACTGGTTACCGGTAGGATCCGGCCTGGGATGTACTGTACAACTATCGTTCTGTCTCTTCTCGACTTGGGCCTTTGGTGACTTTCTTAGTGCCAAATCGACCCTGAATGATGTTGCAACCTAATGTGAAAGAGCAATCCACGTGGAGCGAATCTTCCCAACAGGAAAAAGCAAAGCCGGCGTTGGCAAAATCCGATATCTGTCGTACTTCTGTCAGTTGTATTTTTGTCTCGGAACATTTCTTTAGTCTCATATCCACCCCATCAATACATGATCCATGGCCCTGGACTTCTACGAAAAGATACACATCCCTAGGAGTGTACTATTGTGCAACCGACATGGTGCCGCAATATTTGCTCCGTCTCACATAGCCATGCATCTGAGAGTATCACCTGGCAAGGGTAGTGATAAACGGAGGCGATCGTTCTCGGTCCGGTTCTTGCACCAAAGCGATACTTGAGGCACCAAAAGACAAGTGGATTTGTTTAGTAGAGGCCGAGACAGCAGACCAGCGATAGTAGCTTCTGGTGTCGTCGTTCCAAGAGGGCTAGAAAAACCACCACGCTTTTGGCTGTATAGCGGCTCAGCTTCTCCGTTAGTTTGTCATATTCAAATCGTGGTTCCCTGGGATCCGGTCCCATCTCCACTTCAGCTGAATGGACAGGCTTTGTAGCACCCACTGCGGCTCAGTCGTGATACTCTCGATTCTTTGCAGCAGCTAACCGCTTTGAGGCCATGTTCGCTAGGCCAATGCATGCCTCGTATCAATCTCCTCTCTCAGATGCCTATTTGATACACCACCCCCAATCCTGTCATCATCGAAGTCGTGTCTGTTTCTTTTCTCTTCACAATTGTTCCATGCTGGCTCTCTGCCGACCTTTCATTCCCATTGCATTTTCTCTCCCAACATCATCGTCCTTACGTGAGCTTTTTCATTAGCTTAACCGACGGCTTGGCTGGTAAGAAAACTTGTTCAAACTAGTACCTGGCTTCATCCTTGCCAGTTTGTTAGCAGCATTTATACTTCCGCTTATCACTACGTGGGGCAACGGTGAATATACGCCATCAACTGGATTAAAGCGGGCGGTCATCAAGTTCTTGGGACACCCATGAGGAATAAAGCTTCTGAGCTACCCTCTAGATCTGCACTCCCTCAGTAAAGACTTCTGTATCTCTCCATTCGCGAACAATCAATTCTTCCACCAAAAATGTCGATATTTCAAAAACTCTCCCAGTCGAGAAAGGCTGCAAAGGAACACAAGTCCAAAATCGCCGAGAAGGACGAATCGGCAGCGAAGCCAGTCAAATATCGCCATGTGCCGACACATGCAGCTGTTGATGCTCTGAATAACGCTCCATCGACATGGAAAATCAGCGACCGGCCGAAGATCCGGGAACAACATAAAAGGAGGAGTATGATGGCTCTAAGCAGGACAGGAAGTGCTCAAGGTGCACTGTCAGCGATGAACGGTGAATCCAGCACCGATTCTGCGCAGCCATTGCCTCGAATAAACAGTTACGGCAGTCATAATGCTGCTTGGTTTGACAGACCTGGTGGACACAGCTCGCGACCACCGTCGTGCCTTGGAGAGCCTGCACAGAAGAGGCATAAGCCATCGAGGGCTCAATCCTTCCATGAATCGGGCATTGGAAGGAGTCCATTGAGTAATAGCGCAAGTCAAAGTGAAGGTAGGCTAGAACCCCAGATACACTCTCGACTTCACAACTAATACAACTCAGATGTCTCACCAGTTGTCAGCTCAGGCAACTCTACCTCTTCCCGCTCATCCGACCCTCTGGAGATTGCTGGCCCATCCGACTACAAGAACAAGATGCGCACTCAACTCCCGACACCTACATCCTTTGGTGAAAAAGACGTTTTTGATCGGTTACACACCAGTACATCCCGCAAGCTAGGAGAAGCACCTGTACTTTCGAAGCCAGTCAGCTCGGTCCCAGTCAGCTCAGGCCCAGTTGTTGAACCAACCCGAAAAAGGCAAAGATGGAGCCTGATGGGGAAGAGACACAGCCCTACGATTGCTGCATAATTCCAGCACCTTGGACCAGGTACACAACCCGGCTGGGCTGACAAAGCTTCTGTCGTAGGTTACTTGCAGCTGCAGAAACAAGGATGGATTGCAATGGTGAAGAACTAGCAATGGTGGAAGCCTGCATATTGGTGTTCTGAAACGGCATTCCAACCAATTTTGCCTTTGTGAGCAATAACGATCATGGTCACCACTTCTCTTCGTCGTTTCCAACGAAACGCTGGCCCCGCGGAAATTCAATTTACTATATTCGGCGTTATATTCTATGGTTCACAGCGGTACATCACTTTTTTACAATTTTTCTGGACGGACAACTTTCATTTGGGCATCATGACTTTCATTTTTCAAACAGGACCGGATTTAGAAACTGGGGGTTGGGGAAAGGGCTTCATAGCTCTGAGGTAGGAGTTAACTACGCGATCTGGAAATATCGCAGGGCAGGACATCATATTCTGTACCACAACTTATTCCAGACGACATATAGGGAGACACTACAAGCTTGAGTAGCATATATGATAAAGTAGCAAAAAATCAAGCTCTCTAAATTACGCAAGACTCCCGAAAGTTGAGAGTTGACTGTGTTGCCATTGAATTCATGACACTACACCACCACTGTCCTCGGTTAATTGAGTTTCGAACTACTCGAAATCGAGACTAACACCTTACGTCAACACACTACACCTGCATAAGCGTATAAGCGGAATTGGAGTTCCGAACTACGGACTTGAACGATCTGCATCCTACCTACTTTAATACGAAGGACGAATATGTAGCGATCAATGTTTCGGTGCCATAGCATAGACTACAAGCCCACACGTTTCTTACCATATGCAAGTCTCCTCGGACTAAACCCCAACAGTGTTGCGCAATTCATCCCCCCTCCCCTGTATATTATGCAGTTATCCTATCCATCTCTATGGAGACGAATCTAACCGAGGATTTCATATTCAAGAGTCACGTCGTGGAACATCAACACGCCATCTTCTGGTACTACTACCCAAAAATACAAAAGCTTAGTATGGGACTCGACCGTTCCGACCGCGTGGGTGCTACGTTCTTTTCGCACTTGGTTTAGAAAAGGGGGTATCCGCTGTGTCCGACTGGCAGGCTTGGTAGAAACTAGACAACCGACGGAAAAAGTCAAATTTTTGCGGAGGTGGATACGATGCTCGATTGGCTCTCCACGGATCATGATAGGGCGAGTGGTGTCTATGGCGGGTCAAGACTGAGCATCTGTGGGACAGATGAGAATCAGTTGGCGTTGAATAGCATACTGGGCATGGCAACAAAACGTGCTTGGAATATCAGCCGGGGTGGAAAGCTGAGCGCGGGAGAAAAGTAGGGTGTGTAGCTGTCAAGTCTGCCCCTGGTGGAATTAGGTTTATTTCAGGCAGCAGGCAGTAGAAACAATGTCTGGCCAAACATTGACTTTGGAGGCGTCCTTTTCAATCATTTCCATGCTGCGTGTGATATATTACTGACAGTGGCTTTTCGGAAATGTCCCATTACATAGTTGAGGATTTCTCGGTTTTGAGCAAGTGGTGACCTTTTCAGCCTTGGCAACAAATGGGTCGGTCGCCCTTTGGGTCCTCTTTTGGGTCCGGCAGTGCTAACTTGGTTAAGCCAATCCAAGTGCCAGGAGAGAATCTGACAGCTGGTTTCCATTCATGCCGTCCATGCCGTTTGGTAGACGCGTGGTATTGGTTAGTGCTATACTATAGCTGGTGGCTGTGAGCGATCCGGGGATAAGTGGAGAAGCTTGTAGACCTAATACAATAACGTCTCTATCAGACCTTTTACCGACTGGTCGAGGTGGAAGGTGGGAGATAGAAGTGCGGCAATTAGTATGCAGTAGACAGGAAGACTATCGAATGCAACTAGAGATCATGGTGTTTATTCGCACTTGAGACCATGATAACAGTTCAAAAGACCCAACAACAACTGGCTCGGATCAGGACTTGCTCCAAATAACGCTCAGCTCACGATCTACGGAACGAAATCGCTTCACCTGATAAGGTGCCTAGATGCGCCAGACTGTGCGATATCATAACTAACCATATCATAATGTAGAGCACAATGCTAAATAAGCCTTCATCTTCCATCATGATGCTTCTATTCATCATGCAAGATGCCCTAGTTCTGCATGCATCTTCTAAATATACGTCGCTGCATGTTTGCTACTCCTTGCGATGTCTTGCAGCAACTAACCTCCGAGTAGAGCGGTGCTAAAAGCTTGACCCCTCACGGTGCAGATCGTGAGCTGACTGCTGGAAAGCTCACATACCGCTGTTCGTGGAGGTGGGAAGCACGGGCTTGGGCTAGTGAGCATCCCTTTTATCGGGTGACATGCGTACGGGTTGACAGTTGGGCTACGGTGGAAGCTACCAGGATGAATCCCAACGAGTAGACAGGGAAGATTGAGGAGCATATGTGTGTCCGGTTGGTGAAGAGACCTTCACAAAACTAAAGTCCTTTGCGCATGTTAGTTCAAATATGTGAAACACAAGCTTCACCGATAAAATCGCCATCACTGTTAGATTTGATG
>Ga0247810_10000222_pt1 | contig 84980 bp, 85 predicted proteins | sample UWRJL119311C1_FD_179918 | JGI IMG/M metagenome (GOLD analysis project Ga0247810, IMG submission 179918) | Plant litter microbial communities from Arlington Agricultural Research Station in Wisconsin, United States - UWRJ-L119-311C-1 | ecosystem: Environmental > Terrestrial > Plant litter >...
TCACCAACTACCCCCGCCCCCCCCCCCCCCCCCCCCCAATGGACAAACACAGAACACCACAGCTGAAGATACATCACCTCACATCCAATACTCTATCGTTTCGCATCGCATCCAGAGCGCAGTATCAAATTATCAATCTAACTCGACCTCGGGAAATGGCCGTGGTACTGCATCATCTTCTCAACAACACCACCATCACTATCACTATCACCAGCATTACCAATCCTCTTCTACGATTTGCTCGCATACGAGCCTGTACACTCGACATGTAAAGTGACAAGTAGGCTCCCTACCGCGACGTTGCTCTGCCCTTCTCCTCCTCGGCGGTTCATGAAGTCCCGGATCCGTCCCCGTCCTATTTTGCCCCTGGGTTTTGGGGAGAGCTTCGACCCAAGTACGAGTGAGTCTCAGTGCAAGTGCCAGTACTAGTACCAGTGCCAGTCCCAATCATTCTTGCCGTGCGTCTATCTATCTACCGGATGTAGTAGAGACGTACGCTACCTCTTCAGTGTGGGACAAGTCGTGTTCGCTTGTCCACAAGCTTTTATACTCTAAACCACCCGCAATCCAACCACAGAAAAAACTAGCGAAAACCCCCTCCTTCGTGACCAACGTCCCACTGTTCATCCTACCACCACATATTCATGGAAAGGGACCAAACTGCTCGTGGCGCCGCCCGCGCTGCGAATTCTCAGCCTCAGCGACAGCTGGAAGATATGGCTGGCTCGGATTCTTCAAGTGGGCTGGAAAAGGCGCTGCCATCGCAAGCTCAGAAGCCACGCATGAAATGGGTCTACAATAGCGACCATACCGATCCGGTTAACTTTGGGTTTATGTTTCTGGTTCCGGACGATGGATCTGACGATGTTTCGCAAAAACCTAGTCTATCATCAACGGAGAGCGCTCTGGTAAATACTTCCACGCCTTCAAAAACATACCCTGCGGCATCTCAGCAACCATCGACGACATCGTCGACTGCATCGTCCATTTTTAGTCCGGATTTTGTGACCAAAGGATCGTATTTAGCCCAGCTTAACAAGAGCAGGAGCGTCAGCCCGGAAGCGCTGCAACAGATTAATCCAAATGCTACCTTCTTCACCTCTCCCAACTATCTCCCCGGAAATGACTACCAGACTTATTACAACCTTTCAAACTCTCCTGTTTCGCATCCTCCATCAACCTCATCATATTCGGCGGTAAGTCCGCAACAACTTACACACCGACCGAGTCCCCGCCTTGCCTCAGCAAACATTTCTCCCCAAACACTAACTCCTAATGAGAACTTGTCATGGTGAGTTCACATCTATTTTTCATTGTTTCGTGATGGATGGCTAAGGTACTAGGCAATCGAAAATAATACAACATGCTGGCCATTGGAATACCAACGTAATTCCCGAGCAAGCATATGCACCCTCGACGTTTGGTGCATCTCCAGAACTCATAAATGCCTCATCACTTTTACAGAAAAGGAAATATGCTCGTTCTCCCTCTCCTGCAGATGATGTTATCTTGAGTAGTAACACATCTCGGAGAGTCATCTCCAAACGACGACGTGGTCCTCAGTTGGATCTCATGCCAGTTTCCGGTTATGATCGAGTACCCATGATCTGTTCCCGATGTCATATATATCAAGTAGCCGTACGTACAGTTCACATCTTCTTCCTTTCAGGTCTGATTAGGTGCAGAACTATACTGCCGAGGAAATGGAAACCCTGCTTAACAGAACACACCAGAGCAAAGATCCCGGGGTGTGTAACCTTTGCTTGCAAGAGTTTAGCTTATACCAATGGCCGAGCGCTGGTCAAAGTCGATTGGAGAACCTGGAGAGTCTGGTGTTGTTTCTCTTGCCCGGTATTTCCCGACTCTCACCTTCGAGATAATGAACCTAACCAGGTGTAGCACATATGGAAGATGCTCTTCTCAGCGGTCCAGCCTTCATCCCAAGAAATCGCAGCTGGCGTGGTTTCATGCTTGAAAGGCCTCATGCACAATATGACTTCGATGCGTTGAGCGTCCACCAAGACAGCTGGGCGGTCACCGTCAAACAAGCACGCTCGACATTATTATGGGGAGATGATGCCAACCACCTAATAGACATAGTGCGCAATTATCAAAAGTCTCTCTCTAAACCTGTTAGTTCTCTTCACTATAGCCTCATCCATTGCTTGCGACTCGTCGCGCACAAGTATATACACTAACGTGAACAGAATGTCTCCCTCCAAGCAGCATCTACGTGTTTCAACGCCGTCTGCGACCTCTACAACTGTTTCGTCTCCTCCCCGACCCGTCCGCCAACCTGTTCCGTCGAAGAGACGATCGCCCACGTCCGCACCGTACGCATCACCCTCCGCAACGCCTTTCAACACCTTCAACACCTAGCTCTATCTCCTACGCCTACCCGAGATCGAAAGGACTGGTTTCCTACCTTTTTGTCCGCGGTGATCATCACTATGGCTGCCATCACCTTCATCGACATTCTAGGCTCGTGTCCAAGTCCTTACAAGGAGCGGATATGGGGCGAAGATTGGGGGGAACGCATCAAGGAAATGCGCCACGGTGGATACGGCATGCTCATCGGCGTCCTGCGTGCCAACACCAACGGTGTGAACCCCCTCAAGCTCAACTGCTGGACCGAAGAGGAGTCTAACCCCTTCATCATCGAAACTCCCAAGTCCTACGAAAAAGGCAAGCGGAGTACCAAAGACCCAACCAGTCCTGCGGGCAAAGAGCGGGATGTGCTCCTTGGGAAGCAGAGCCCGGCGGCGCTGCGCGGCATGTTGGAGCTGAAGCGCTGGCAGGAGCGGTATCAGGAGGATCTGATGATCGGAGAGGACATGTTCCAAAAGGAGCTATATGCACAGGCTATGATGCGGCCTGTCGCCTCGTTGTGGAAGGTCTTCGAGATGAAGGATACCTCCGGCCTATGATCCTAGGTGCGGGGGTTTGTATATATTGTATATTTGGATAGATAGATGCGATAATGATATTAATGATACTATGAAAAGAAGGATGATTATAACTGAAAGTACAATACTGATGGTGTGCGACATATCGTGCGATGAAAGATTTGTTTCTTGTTCTTTCTCAAAGTAGAGAAGGCGAGTAGATGGGTATACTCATAAAGTATGTCGGAAATCACACGAATAGATGGAAAGGAAACTAGAATGGTAATATAGCTAAGATCAAAGAAGTCAGTGTGTGTAGGTCAAACTAGGGAATCATTTGTATTTATTGACGATTTGACACTCAATGGATAGAAAGTTAGCCTTGTCGCTGTCAGGAACTCAGATGACAACAGACAGGAGAGTGAGAATAAGTGAGTCGGTAAATATCACATTTTATGGTGAATGAAATCAACTGATAAACTTCTCACGGAAAATTTCAATTTGATTACAAAGTCAACAAAGAATGTATTGATGAAACTTGTGAAAGATGATTTGAATAGTTACTAAATAATAATATCCAACAACACTAACTGTAATATGGACCACTTTTCCTCAAGCAACTAAAAGCCGAGGAAGTGCTGTCAAAATCTATCGCCAAGCAAGCCCCACACCATACATACTAAAACAACCCTGCAACTGCACACTTCATTTAGCGCACCACACACCAAGAACCCCCCCCACCCCCCCCCAAAAAAATGGCAAAAAAAAAAGTTGTTGCACACTCAATTGCTGATGGAATTTAACCACCACAAGTTGTACTCGGTATCCTCAGATGCCGGGACACGGAATCGAACCATGATTGAAGGCGGCTATTGTATATATTCCATTCTTCAAGAGAACGGTAATACCACAAGCCCACGTGCTACCATTACACCATCCCGGCGTGTTGCGATTTCATTTTTAATGAATTTGTGTCAGGAGGTTTCGGGCGGGGGATTATATATCGGGTCAAGGTGGGCGCGGCTCGTCACCACTTATGCTAGTTAGGACCACTTAAGCGAAACTCCGGTCATTGTGGGCATACATGTAAGAGTTGTTACTGAGTAGAAGATATGAACATGCGACAAAACGACTTTGAGAGCTGGTAGTAGACTCAAGCCTGTAATCAATTTCAGCATAAGGATAAAGGTGGCCCGAGAATGCGAGAATGAATCTCAAATCCTGCCATTTTCATTTGGAATCTCTCTAATGTTCTCCAAATCCTCCACAGCCCAAATTCTAGGTAAGGAGATGGGTGTCTCATCATTGCCACTTTGATTTGTAGATCACGGTCATAAAGTCGAGTATTGATTCCGGTCCTTCAACAAAAGCTTCATACGCCTGCGCATCTTCAAGGCAAAGTTCCAATCGTCTCCATGAGACAGATTGTGTTTTTTGGGCATTTTTCACGAGTTCCTTCCATATCTATTATCTCAATGTAACATAAGACATCGGCGACTTCATCATTAAGAGCCAAACTGTTCAGGACCTCTTCAGAGATCTCGTCACTAAAAACCCCGCTATCTCTGGAAAGAAATTGGCTTCTAGATGCGATAACACTGATCTATATTCCCAATGTTTATCATGCTCTCTTTTTTCATGGCTTCTAACCCTATTTTGGTTATTAACATCGACAGGTGCGCCTAAATGGTAACATTCCTAAGGATTAGAGATAATTTTAACGTAATTTTTCTATTGGTTTGAGATAAGCGTTGAGGTCATAGTAATAGTTCGTATGTACAAGGAAGAAATTGCACATAAACCTAGAGCTGGGATGGGTAGTAAATAATTATGAACTGCGTTATGTTCATACTTGTCCGTCGAACGTTTTCTTTGCCTGCTTGATGCGAACATTCCTACCATTTGGCCAAATAAACAATGCTCCTATATACAGTGATTGATTGTCTCTACTGAATCACTTATAAATACAGAACTACTAGGGAGAATGTGGATTTAAGATTGGGTAGGCTTTCTGTTGGTATATTTATGTTAGTTATTAACCTAGTCACATGATCACGGTGAATTTCTGTTTAGGGATACTGATATTCCTTTTGTACAGTTTGCAGTTCATTACCGATTACTCCATGATATAACTCGCAATTATGTGATGAGCGCAGTGGCGCTACGTATTGAGAATCAATCGATATCTTCATACTTGGCGAACCAAAATGGACTGGCGCGGCTTGGTTGTAGTCCCAATGAGTGGCTACAAATCATCAATCGTCAATAGCTCAAAGATCAAGTTGGCAAAGCACGCATAATCCGCTGTATATGGCTAGCTGATACTACTTATGGCATGGTAAGGCAAACATGTCGCCAATAAAGCAGGCCAATCATGTAAATTTGACATCATACGCATGGCCACGTGTTCCTATCACCTTCAATTCTTTATGGAAATTTGAATTCAAGCTAGGCAGACAGTCTATTTTGAGCCTAGTCCGGGCAAAGGATGCAGAATGCGGATCCGAAGACATCTACACAAAACAGTTCCAACGATGACCAAATGCGCCTCATGATACTAAAGTATTTACGTTAATCCTTGAATCTTAGAAAAGTTGATGTATAGAAGATAAACAAGGCTTATTCTACTTTCTGAACTTTCGAATGCTTGAAATCATTGTTGCGCTATAAAGGCTTTTGACGGAAGGTAAATTCATAACTTTGAAACATGGAAGCCATGTTGAACCAATGGGATTTGTTAACAAAATGTTCAATTCAGGTATCTAGGTCGAAGGAAACCATGCTCCATTGTCTCACTGATAACTTTTGCACCCCATTCCACGCCTCCTAGCTATGTCTTATCATGACTATGTCTACCAGCCGCTCGATTCTGATGGTATTAGGTTGATTTTGATTCAGCCTGGAAAGTCACAAGTAAACAACCGCTCAGTAGTTCCTCCTGAGATAAGCATGACTTACAACATCATTTGTTGATTGTTTTCACTACTAAACATATTGCCAGGATCCAATATTTTGCGGAATTCTGCAGACAACCAGAAAATATGCACCCGAATACGAAGCTCTGTCGTATGTTTGGTCCCAGGTCCCAGGAGTACAATCAATTTCTTGCTATACACATCGCGTATCGACCGCCTTCCCGGAAACTTCTGACTCTGACCAATCACTTTCTCGTTTTACTGTCACAAATAACCTTTTTTCTGCTTTGCGCGCTCTAAGACTCACGCAGGAAGTGCGAATAGTATGGATCGATCAGATTTGTATCAACCAGGATGATCTAGAAGAGCGATCACAGCAAGTTCAGCTTATGCGAGATATCTATCAGACAGCTTCCCGAGTACTAATTTGGCTTGGGGATTATGAAAATGATAGCTCCGATGCATTGAGTTTCTTACCTCGGCTTTCCAAAGTTCTAGCCGCTCACTTAGAGGAGAAGATCAGCACTGATTCTTTAACATCTATCTCCTTGCCTATCATTTCGGATAAGATATGGGTGGCAGTTGGACATTTGTTCCAAAGACCGTGGTTCGGAGAGTCTGGACTGCACAAGAAGCGATCATGTCCAGGAACTCCGTTCTTCTTTGTGGCGAAAGTCAATTACCATGGAACATTTTGTTAAGCACTATTGACGTTCTATGGCATCATCATGCCTTACTCGTAGAGATTCTCAATCGCGTGCCACGAGATCAAGTTCTTGGTGTCAATTGTGCCCCTTCCCAGGTTACTGCCATCAAGCAAACCAGGGCCGGCTATTATCAGGATAAAGAGAAGAACAGCTTTCTCGAGATTTTATCAGCCTTCGCAAATTGTGAAGCCACAAACCCTCGGGACAAGATCTTCGCCCTTTTGGGTGTGCTCCCAGACGCCGAGAGGCTTTGCTTTGAAGCACCAGATTATACGAAGACGGTTGAACAAGTCTATATTGACACTGCTCAATCTTTCATTCAACAAAATTGTCTAGAAATTATTTAATACAGTGGTGCATGTAAACAGATACTTCGGCTTCCTTCTTGGGTGCCTGATTGGTCTGCACCTATCACGACCTCTAGTTTCGGAAGAGCTTGTAATCATTCAGCACGTAAGTCCCAGGTGAGTTGTTACCGAGATCCAGTACATATCTAGCTTTGATATAAGATATTCTTCTTCTTCTTCTTCTTCTAATAACTAGTACCTAGGGGTTACCTTTGTACCAACCAACAGGCACATCTCAACATTCAGCCTCGATCCTTCCAGGATCCAACACTCTAGCTGTCAAAGGAGTGATGCTTACTGAAATTTCACAAATTGGCCCTAGTTTCGCTGCTTCCCAAGGCCGTCCTGGTCCAGGGTCTTCTTTTATTTCCTCGATGGCAAACTCCAAAAAGGACTTAAGCAGCCTGGAAACTTGTTTCAATCTGGCTCGTAGCTGTCATCCACATCGCTATAAAACCTTTGAAGACGCGCTAGTTGCTTGTCAGCTTTGTCTTGTGGGCGGCAAGACACATAAGTTAGAAAGGGCTAAGCCTGAAGAAACTCGCGTTGGGTTCAGGTGTTTTGATTATTTGATGCAGGCACCTGGAAGTTTAACAAGCATAAGCAAGGGAATCTCTAATAATGAGGACAGCCTCTCATCATCGCAAGGTGAAATTCTTCCAGAGAGTATAAGCGAGCGAATTGCTTTAGCAGAGAAGCTGTTGTTGGAGATTCGTCTTGCGACCAGTGGACGAACCTTTTTTCTCACCTCCCAAGGCCAAATGGGTCTAGCGACATTTGGTTGCAAAACTGGTGACAAAATCTGTGTTTTTCATGGAATGTCAGTTCTATTTGCACTACGCGAAGTGACCGGGGGATATGCTTTGCAAGGGGAGTGTTATGTGCAAGATGCTATGGACGGATATTCTTTCCACGCCGAAGGAGGTAAAAGCCAGCTATTTCACTTAATCTGAACTTGAAAATTATCTTCAATGCTGATTCGATTTCTGTCTATGGCTGAAAACCAAACTCAAAAGTTCGTGATTTTAAATGTTACTCCTGGCGAGATAAGCCTGTCTACACCGCAAGGTTGTGTTATAGACCGGGATGGAGTGCTATCTATATAAAACTAGGTAAATCCGACACCACGCACTTTAATTGTGCAAGTTCAGACTCCATGAACTTATTCTTAAGGTCTGTCAACGTAAGTAGTGGAGAATTGTGTTATAAATATTTGCTCAATGTCCTACAATTGCTACCACGAAACGGACTGCACTTGGTAATATTGAAGCTTATCAGGGTTAAAACCGCTCGAGGCATGGATCAATATGTAGATAGAGGCAGTTTTCTATCTACATATATAAGAACAGGGATTTATTTAATCACTGTCTTCCAAAACTCAAATTATCTACTTTTGATCTGTATAATTTAAATAAACACCCTCAAAAATTCCCCTAGCATCATAATCGCCATCGCCTGTCCGTATGGCATACTTGTTAGAGGAATATCCTTATAATGCTGCAAATCCCTCCCCATCGCCGTGCCAAAGCTGACTTCTTGCAACTCTCCCTTGGCATCGATCTTACCTAGAACTGCTTTTACAGCTTTTACTGCTGCGTCGCGGTATTCGTCTCCTTCTACCAGTCGTAACCGCAAGCCTTTCAACATCCCATACGCAAACCCAGCGGAGGCTGAAGCTTCCAGATATGAACCTTCTGAGACCGGATGGTCGAGGAGCGTACGCCAGAGTCCACTTTCGTCCTGATACTTGAGCAATGCAGCGGTCTGGGCATTCAGCGTCGTGCTCAAATGCACCACAAATGCATCATTCATCGGCAGCTGCAGCAGCTCTATCATCTCTGGAATCGCAATTGTGATCCACGAATTCCCTCGAGCCCAAAGCGCCTCGGCGAAATTGTGACCTCCGTCGGCGAATGTCCAGCCGTGGAACCAGAGTCCGGTCTTGCGATCTGATAAATATTGGATGTGAAGCAGGAATTGACGTTTAGCTTCCTCTACATATTCAGGCTTGTTCAACAGTAAGCCAATCTTTGCTAGGGGCAAGACGGTCATCATCAGTGTATCATCCCAAAGCTCTTGTGCGTTTATTGAGTTGTAGGTTTGATGACTGGGTTTATTTTAGTAAAAGGTCTCATACATATCTTGGCTGCTGTCCAAACATGAACAATGCCTTTGAAAATGATGCGATTGGAAGAATAATAGATCTTACCTCATTCCACCATATTTTGTACGTGGTAACTCGTACATGGCCCAATGTGCCCAACTCTCTAGCCAAGGGAGGTAAGATGGGTTTCGGGTTTTCTCATACACATAAGCCAAGGTCAAAAATGGAGCCATGGTGTTTATGTTCTTGGTCGTTCCACCCTCAGCGAATCTGGCTGCGAACCAATCCTCGATGATTTTCAGAGTTTCTGACGAGCCGGTGAGGGCATAATATCTAGTAATCAGTCAATTTTGAGCTTCCTTATATATTCGTGAGAATTATGAAAAGCTTTCATAATGGCTATTAAAAAGTCCGACTGACCCAAATCGCCGCAGAAATTTTCGGATACGTAAAAGGGAAAAGCTTACTTCCAAAGTCCATACAGTCCAATACCATGTGTCCATTCCCAGCCAGCCCAACCTTTTGTATCTATAATACGTCCATCTTCAAGGTGCAATAGAAATTCGCCAGTTTCATCTTTGTCGGTGATGAGATGATTTATCAGAAGATCAATTGAGGTTGTGATGTCCTTCGAGGCGATTGAATACGCAATTGGCGGCATTTTCAGATATTCAGATGTTTTATTTTGAGATTCTTGTGCTGCTCGAAACGATGCAGATAGATATGTCCGTTTGGAGCTTTGCACAATTCAGACTTTGATTGTGTGGAATTATGCCCTGCTTCTGGCGTGTCGACCTCGGTTCAATGAAAATGTAAGATCAGCTCTAGCCAGGAAAAGAATAACTAATGTTGGAACTCTCAGGTACGTGTACGTGTTGATGACCGTCTAAATGCTTCGTGATGAATTGACAAATCAGGTAGATTTGACCCCGAGCTATGCGACACGGAGATATTCATTGGTGGGAGATTTCGGTAGTTGTTGGTCCGGACATCCCACTATCAAATCTTGGCTTCTCGCCCTCGGTCATGTTCAACCGCATGAGTTTTGGAGGCTAGCATCCCCCTGAACCTTATATGTAAAATCTGTAGCTACTATTCAAATTTTTAAGCCCTATCACTATTAATCTATATACGGTATTAAAGCGTTCAAATTGTTAGCTCGACCCGCACCACTGGCTCGCCTGTTTACTAGCTAAGCGAACGGAAGATAGGGGAAAGTTCGTGCGGAGAAACGTGGAGACCCTGCCAAAACTCACACGAATTCTCGGTAGACTGTGTACCGGGGCATTCCTATGGGGAAAACAATCTCCTACCCCATGGTACAAACACCGGGGTGAATGTATACTTAACCCCAGATCCCCACGTATGCCATTTGCCCACACTCCGACTTTTCTCTATCACAAAAGGTCAAGTACACCACCAATCCTCTAAGAACAGACTCAAGTGACCATTATGGCCGACGAGAAGGTTGCGATTCCCAGTATGGAGCCAGCTTCTTACCCTCAAGAAAAAATAGCTGGCTCTAAGACAGAGAGTGAGATTGCCCCAACTCATCATGTTGAGGACGGTGACGACGAGTTGAGGAAGGATCACCTGGATACTCATCGCGTGGATCCCGAAGTCGCCAAATACGCCAGCGATGTAGCTATCATAATCACCCCAGAAGAAAACTCACGCTTGAAGAAGTTGGTCGACAAGCGTGTCCTAAGTATAATGATATTTACCTATTTCTTGCAAGCTCTTGACAAAGGAACCATGAGTTTTGCCGGTATAATGGGAATCCAAAAAGATACCAATTTAAAAGGCCAAGAGGTTTGTTTTCATCCTCTATACGAGAGGACTTGGCTAACAGACTCAGTTTGCCTGGTTGACCACCGTCATTTATCTTGCAATCCTGGTAGTCGAATATCCCACCAATCTCGCCATTCAACGTCTTCCAATTGCCAAATACCTTGGCGTCTCCATCATCCTTTGGGGTTCTGTCCTAGCTCTCCATTCAACTGCGACAAAATTCGTGCATCTGGCGGTCCTTCGCACCCTACTGGGTGCACTTGAGGCTGTGTGCCAACCTGCATTTGTCTATTTGTCTTCTATGTGGTACAAGCGTGAAGAGCAGGCTGCAACCGTTTCCTACTGGTACATGATGAACGGCGCCCAGCAGATTGTAGGAGGTTTACTCGCTTATTGCTTCACCTTGATCGATCCTCCTCCCGGATCTCCCCCCAGAGCTCTCCACAGCTGGCAGGCAATTTTTATCGCATACGGTGTATTCTCCGTGTTTTGGGGCATCGTCGTTTTAGTTTGGATGCCCGATTCTCCAATGCGAGCGAAGTGCTTCAGCGAAGAAGACAAGAAGCTCTTGGTCGAGCGTGTCCGTAGTAATCAGGTACGCAGCTCAATCCTCATTCTATTCTCTAAATTCTTAAACTTAACATTCTCAGACTGGTGTGCAAAACAAAGAATTTCGCAAAGAGCAATTCATTGAAGCGCTCAAAGACCCGCAAATGTACTGCTATATGCTTATCGCCTTTTGCACCACCCTTCCAACCAGTGGTTTAGGCGGTTTCGCAAACATCATAATCAAGGAAAACTTCAAGTTTACCACTCTTCAAACTCAGCTCTTGGCCATGGTCCTAGGTGCTTACATCATTATCGTGTTGTTGAGCAGTATGTGGCTGGTGAACAGATACAAGCAGAATTTAATCGTGATGCTTGTTTATATTATCCCTTCAATCGTCGGTACCGTCGTACTCCTGGTTGTAAAAAAGACCGGGAAGGCGTCACAAGTCGGTCTGTTGTTATCATACTACATTGTCCTTTCCTTCTGGGCTGCACAAACTCTCGGCATGTCCATGATCTCCCGGAACATTGCAGGCCAAACAAAAAAGACCGTTGTCGTAGCCGCAAATTTCATCGCGTGGTCGGTCGGTAACTCCATTGGCCCCCAAGTCTTCCGCTCGAATGATGCTCCCAGATACCGAATTGCATTCGCAACGCATATGGGCTGTTATGCCTTGTTAGTGTTTGTGGTTATGTATTTGAGATTTCATTTGAGGAAAGAGAATTCAAGGAAGGATCGACTACAAGCGGAGTTTGCGCAGCAGGCTCAGGTAGAGGTTTCAGACGAGGGGCTTACACACGCCTTCGATGATTTGACAGATCGAGAGAATATCAATTTTAGATATGTCTTCTAGATGGTCTGTCACTCAGTGTAGATGGGCCAATGGGTGGTAATTTGTCGTAAGAGGAGTAAAATATAGTCGATATCTAATTAAATGTGACTGTCTGATAAGCTCCGGGCTATTTTATTGATGCATGATCTAGCAGTGATTTTGCCGAACAAGGCACTTGAGAGTTGCTTAGCTCGTTGGTACAAGCGAGTTATTTGCGCCTTTTTCGAATCCTAAAGGGGTAATAACTAAACAAGTCCTCATCGGCCAACTTTTCGGGCAGATCCCTTCTACGACCTTTGAAATCTATTACAAGATGCGAAGAACAGCTTTTTTCTAGTTAATGCTTTCGTATCAGTCAATTGGTTGGCATTCAATTGCTAATACCGCCCCTAGTATTTGCAACGAGCCAATAGCTTATGGGAAGGTGACGAAGTTGCCAAAGTTTTTATCGCTCGGTCTTAAATGGAAAATGGTTTCACGTGTTAATTAACCAAGATATCCTGAACGCGACCCAGCTGAAAGCGGTTGTTCTCTTTCTGGGAACATACCATTAAATCTAATATATGGCTTGCAGGTTTCTAGTAGTTAACAGAATGTCCGTGACATTATTCTGTTGCGGTATACTTAAAGCTATTTGTGCGTGTATACACAATATAACCAGTACATCTGGTTGAATATACCCCTATACAATGAAAATAGCAGCTGCATTTGCTCTCAACGGCCCGATTCTATGCTGCCGTATCACCAAATGGCGGACAAGTAAGGCATTCGTCAGACTTATGACTAGCGGCTTGATTGGCTTATGAAATTGGTGTGGAATTTTGCCTGACAAAAAGAAATTTTGTAGCCTGTCAGTGGCTGAAATTCGACTGGCAATGATCGAGGGCCCCCGAACGCCACCTAGCCTTACGCGGCGCAGCCTCGACTTGGTATGTTCCCTTCATATACATGATAAGAAAGTCCATTGCTATTTTCACTTTTTCTCAAAATCTAAGTATTAAGAGTTTCAAGTGAGTGAAATTTAGATTGAAATAGGCACGTGTTAATGATACCTACGTAGATTTATTCATCAAGCTCACATCATATTTCACAGTCAGACATTGCTACTTGATACGAGCCTTAGAACTTTCGAAGCACTATAAGAAGAGACAAAATGGCCCACAAAGCGAAACCAAAAAGGAAACCAAATCCAGAGACAAGCTCTAGCGTCACCAAAAAGTCTAATCAGAAAACGGCACCGAAGCAGCAGACAAAAACTAAGCCGGATGCAGAAGCGACTAAGAATGACAACAAAGAGCCAACATCATACTCCTTCACACAAGTCGTCAGGGTACGCAATAATTCATCGATCGAAGCATCTGCGCCTTTTAAAAAGCGGTATTTGCCCTCCTTGGACACAGATTCCAAAAGCTCTGTTCTACTTTACCACAAACGTGAAAAACGGACTCAAGGAATCGACATTATCGGAGTTCAGCTGCTGAATACATGGAAAAAGTCAGCAGGACGAAGTAAATCTTGGAGAAGTTGTAGAAGACTCAAAATCACCCCAGGTGATTTGGAATTTCTGATTGAGTCAAAGAACAGCCCCGTATCGTTTGGGTGGCCATTTTCGAGTTCAATCACGCCCTCGACCTTCTCTAGAAGTCGCGATTTACGCATAAATCAATCATTGGGAAGGAGGTCAAACCGATCATCAAATATTCCAGTATCCAGGGACTTAGTAGAAGATTATGGTCGGCACTGGCCACTCCCAAGAGGTCGTCCTTACAAACGAAGCATACCGCTGTCCGAGAACATCGAGTTTCGAGGTGGAATCAGCTACCTTCGTCTTCAATTGGATCACGGAACAGTGAGTATGACACAAGGGGAATTTCTATCCATAATCGATCTTCCAAAGCCTCAAACACTCCCCAGAAGTAGCAGCCGAAAACAACATCCAAGTAAAAGCCTCCCAGAACAGCTGATTGTTATCGATCTTTTGCGTAACGAGAGCCATGCAGATGTGTATGTAGTTCGGAGTCCCAACATCCCAACACAGATCTACCATGCACATGCCTTCTTAAATAACAATTTATCCGGAAATTGGTCAACTTTTTCAAGGAGAAAAATGGAACGGTTAAGGAAAAGCATAGGTTTTCGCGGGGAGACTGTTCAGGATGGGATGAAAATTTTAATCATGGAGGATATTTCGAAATTCAACGAGGTCTATCATGTAAAGAACAAGCAGCAAGAATTCCCACTTTTGCCCCAAACAGGTGAGGACCTTTGCTGAACTTTGCTAGACTTGAATAGTATTCTAACGATCTTAGATCAAAAACAGAATAAGATTCGTCCAAAGAAGATGAAGCTATCATATGCTGCTGTCGTTGGCCGAAACAATACTTCGAAAAGGTCAGCGGGTTCGAACTATCCAGGATATCAGGGGTGGAAAGATCGCCGTCAAGGCGTCAAGAAAACGGGATCGACTTCGAGTCAAGAAATAAAAACAAGTCATCCGAAGGTAGAGGATTTCGCGTCTTGGTTTCGACAGGTGAGCGTGCGAAAATTACCTCTGAGTAATAGGTATGAGGCATTTTCCAAAGAAATTTTAGAAAGTTTTTGATAGTCCATTCGATATATGATATCAGGCCAGATCTCTAGTTCATGTCGGAAATGAAATACATTATCATAGTAAACTTCTATTACAGAGCCAATAAGAAAATAATGCGTAAAATTCTGTGGTGGTAGTCATTGGTAGTTATCATAGCTATAGTGGGCTCGAATCAATAATGGAGTTAGAAGTATCTAAAAACCACATGGGCTCACTTAGATTTGATGCTCTTCTATGTATAGAATTGATGCCTGTGCCTGACCATGAAGAATCAAACCACCAGTTAATTTTCCCCGAAGAATGTGCTTAGAGAAATCTTCTCGGTATGTGAAGCATGACTACGAAAACGTCAATTTTGACGAGGGAAGAACTTGCATACAATTAAATTCTCGTCTTAATAAAATACTGATTGCGGCTCCTTGCTTGGCCTTCACGGCTGTCACGAAGTTACCTATATACAACCAGCGTCCCCCCCAAGCCCTTATATTCCTCAAATAAGTTCCACCAAACACTTCCATAATCATTCCATATATGTAACAAGCAGTGAGCTCGACATTCCAATAAAGACCGGTTTCTTCTCTTCAACTTTGTAGTCCCGTCATTACCTGACTGTTTAAAAATTGGCTCCTTCGTCTGAGGGTAGCCACCGACGAAGGAGTCAACTGTATGCTGTTTCGAAGTGTGTGTCAGGCACACGGGACTCCAAAAGATGTTCGATAATTGTTTCTGGGCCGAATACAACAGCCAGAGAATCTTGATGATCGCTGCGTGGCTAAAAGTTTCATGCCCAGAATAACGAACACCATCCTTTTTCATCGGTATCATTTCAATTGTTTGACCTTACCAGTACCACAGTGCTTTTTCTCATGTCCCCGTCTCGTGGAGAATGTGTTGATGTGTCTTGATAGATGATCCTTTCGCGAGAAATCCTTGCCACATTTGCAAACGAATGATCGCTTCGGAACTTTCCCTTGTCGACATGATACTGACTGTAGGTGGCGGTTTAAATCCTTTGGCAAGGTAAACTCGCTACCGCAATCAGCACACGTGTTTGGTTGTCGAATGTGCTTGTGGGAGTTCCGAACGTGAGATCTGTACTCGTTAGAAAAGATTTCATAAAACAGATGGGAAGAGTAGACATACCCGACACGTTCACTTGGGAAAATCTCGTGGCAATGTGGACACTCGAAAGATTGGAGGACCAGAATTTGACATTTCACATTCTTTTGTGATTCTTGCGAAAGAGTTGTTAATTCAGGTGGTGTCGAAACATTACTTTCAATGGTGGTAGAATCACAAATAGAATGCTGAGACGAGGATGACTCGGAATATTTCCAAATTGGTTGACGTATGGAATTGAAATTCTGAGTCACTGTGGAGTCTTCACCATTTGGATGAGCTTGATGATCTTGCCCCAAAATAATGTCGAGATCAATATGAGGATTGAAATCGAGAAGTTGTTGATTATCTCCAAATGGTAAGTTGGCAGGCTGAATTTCCGCTGATAAGCTGTCCGTACCGACCTCATTTACGAAAGGGGTTTCAAAGGAAACACTCTCAGACGCAACTTGGCAATCCTGATAAACTGGAATATCACTTGAGATGAACTCGTCGTTGATATAAGTCCACCATTCTGGATCCGGAACAGCGATCGGGGACTCGGCGAGGAAACGATCATTACAAACCTGGCCATACAATTGAAATGGTAACGACTGTGGGTGTTGGTTAAGAAGAAACTCAGACTTATTGGAATGACATGGCCCGCTGAGTACTAGGCCATGAATATGGTGATTTGGGGGAATGATGAAGAAGACGAAGCTACCCTCCGGTAACTTCGCCGTGCTTACCTTGAGGGGGACTACCTGTAGAAACTACTTAGTGTTAGGATTGAGTTCCTATCTCACTCTATAATAAGACATTGGTTGACTTACTAAATTATCACAAGAAAAACGCGTAACTAATCCTCCGCCACCACTACACAAACGTGTGGGGGGGAGAATTGTTCACTTGATGCGAGAAGGCTATCCTATATACCCAAATCCGACATGGTAGACAACCATCTGAGGCTTCTTTCGAGGCTGCGCCAGCGCCACAACATTACCAATGAGGCCACCAATAACCAGACCGCACTAGCACAATATCCAAAAAGGCGGTCAGTCAATCGCTTCGATAATCATTTGATGCGTGGTTTCACGAGGTTATTTTTGACGGTATCCCACCACAATAAGGACAGCCACTAGCCCGATTTGATGATGCATGGGGGGGGGGGGGCCACCTATCGTGTTCATGCATTTGATTAAACCCTTTACTTGGGGTGCGAGATAGTTTGATTAGAGGCCTCTTCGGAGACGTCGCTTTCTTCTGATCCTACGATAGGCGTTGGCATAAAGACTTAACGTTTCTTACATAAAGTGTTTTTGAAGTGAATCTGAGGCCATCTATCGCTGTATTTTGAATTTTTATGTAAAGTCTCAATTGAAAGTCCATAGAAGTTTATAGCAGCTCATAGAAAATAGACGACGTGCTAAGAATTGCTGACTAGAATTTGCGTCTAGTTGCACAGGTTTGAGCCATTAAGATGAACGGCCTATGATATCAAGAAGAATATCTTCCGCTCAAGATGTTATGAGTACATAGAGTTTTATACTGACACTACACTAGGTTTGATGGATTTCAAAATGTTGATAACTGGACTGTACTAGAGGGCAGGTAACAGCTGACATTGGAGAAGGCATTTGGCAAGAGATTTGTTGAAATGAGAATTGTAAAGATTTTATTATTTCTCAAACATGATACGCAGTACCTCGAGAATAGATTGATTGGTCGAAGCCATATTATTGAAGTAGATGCCTGATCCATTTTTAAATTTATCCTCTTATGTTTGGTCGTTGGTTTACGATCAGCAATGAATTTGACAGACTGCCCCACAACAGGAACAATGGTCACATATGTAGACGCGATCGGCTCTAACAGCAATTCTTCATAAATATGTTAACACGAATCATAGCCACACACTTGTTTACAATTTGGGGTGAACTCAAGGAGCTACCTGATCATAGATATGTTCAATTTCTGTAGGAGGCTGTTGATTCCCAATTAAGGCTCCGAAATACGAAGAGTAAATTATGACGGGGCTAAATGTGCTACATTATGTATGTCTTTTGCTAAGTACACACGCGCTGCTCAGCCTCGAAACATTGACAGTCGTTCCCGTCCCATCCTGGAATATGGCTCTTCAAGACTTGCAATTGGTACTTAGGCGAACTGAACATATCAATGTTCTAGGCAGGCCTGAGCTAACCTGGTAGAACGCCTCGCTTGTCAATGTGAGTGGAAACGAGCTGGTGCGAGACACAATCAATCAGTTGAGATTATGAGGCGTAAATGGGCGGCAGGCACCAGTTGCGCGGCTTCTTGGTACCACCACACTCAACCTATGTTGAATAAGGTTAACGAGACAAGGCTAGCACTGCCATATTCCGTCATGGACATGTGCGTCACTTTTGAGACTCGGTGCAAGTCCTTCTCATCATTACGATCAAGATCAGAGCTCCACCCTGCGTTGCTATATCTGTGTTTCAACAATATGCCTCAAATAATCCCCAATATTCGAAACAGTTTTACTGTTTAAGAAAATTAACAGCAAAGGAACCGATAACAGGTAACAGCACTTTGAGACGTTATCTGTCGCTCATCGTTTTGCAGGAACTATATTCTTAGCTTAGCAAACTATAGAGATGGATATATATCGGACTTTCCACGGACCTTTCCCGGGTTGTGCTAGCTATGAACCTCTTCTAGCTATATATCGAACCGCACTTCCAGCGCTACCCGATACTCAAGAGCTAGAGGACGCTTCAGTGGAAAAGCTACAAGAGCGTGATTCGAAGATGTTCTTTTCACGAACGGAGATACAGAAGGTTCTAGAGGAGAATGTGGTACGAGACGTGCTGAGTTGTGGTTGCAACAGGTGTAATGATAGGCTGGAGAAAAATATATCCGAGTATGAGGTTCTTGTCCGTTACGTTTTCAACCGTGCTCGCATTCTATTAGCAATATTGATTTACCTTGGACATGCGAGTTGGACCAACGTCTTTACGAATGGTGGATACGGCGATGAAAACCTCGATGGCTTGCTCTCTTATATTCAAAATCATTCGCCGGCCGGATTGTCCCCAGGCTTCGCAAGGACGTTCCAGAGTGCGCTGAACTTGTTTCGTCCCCCCATTTTCGCTATGGGTACTCCTAGGTTTAATTATGATGAGCATCAACGATTTCCTTACATAAACGATGAACTATGTGGCGTGGGTTCTTCTGGTACCGTTAGAAGGTTTGAAATACACGATGATTACTTGGATAAATCTCTTATAGAGGTAGCATCGAAATATACCCAGTCTGAGGGCAGTTCGGTAAGTTTTCTTATTTAGATCTCTTGATCCGGTTGTCATTGCTGATCAAGCTCCAGTGTGTTTTTGCAAGAAAGATATTGAAATATACCATGAGTGATAAGGACTTCGAAATGGAACAACAAGTGCTTCGTATCATTGATGAACAACAGCACCCAAACATCATTAACTTAATAGCCTTTTACTCGTGGAAAGGCGAACTAAACTGCGTTTTCCCGTTTGTGAAGCTTACTCTGGCCGAAGTACTTCACTCGGATTGGAAACCCACTTCACTTGCACAGCCAGGCAGCTTCTCCAAGCACTGGTTGTGGTTGCAGATGGTAGAAGTTGCAGGTGCGCTAGAGACCATTCATCACCCATCCAAAATTTCCGGCTCAGAACGAGATTCACTAGCAGGCTTTCACTTCGATCTGAAGCCTAAAAATATTTTGGTCACGCCCGAGGGAATTCTCAAAATCACTGACTTCGGCCAGTCAACCATCGAACGGATTCGAGAGTACGAGTATGATTCCGAGGATAACATTCGTGGTGATCCAGTCTATGGCCCCCCTGAAGTATGCCCAAGCAGAACCGAAATACAACAATTAAGAATCTCATTAGCCCCAGAGGAGCCTCCGAGGTCCACTCCTCCACACCTTAGCTCAAGCCAGACAAGTGATTTCGTAGCATCACGAAGCACATCTTGGGCAACGTCCCACAGACAGCGAGGTAGCGAGGACTCCAATATACAGTCTCCTAACCTTTTACGGCGCTTTACCAATTTGACTCTGGCTTCTTCCACTTCAAGGCGTCATTCTTCTTCAGTATCAGGTTCAACATCCTTTGAGCCTCACGAGCATACTCGATTAACAGTGATTGCAAATTACGACGTGTGGTCACTTGCTTGCATCTTCACTGAAGTTTTTGTGTTCGTGTTAAAAGGCGGAACTTCCGCGATCGAGAATTTCGAATGCTTGAGAATCCTAGAGAAACGGGATCTTTGCTTTCACAACGGCAATGACGGTGAACACTCGCTCAAAGATTGTGTTCGAGATGTACTTGAGAGCTTGCGAGATAGCGACACACCAGGAGTTGCCACAGGTCTAGGATACCCACGATCATATTTATATGAGTGCGTAGATCTTGTCTACGAGATGTTCCACGGGAATCCACACTTTCGGTTGTCATCTACACAAGTAGTCTCCAAATTAGCAGTCTTGAAAGAGAAACATGCTCATGATGATGAGCCACAGCCAGACATTATTAAGCACATGAAGTCACTCAGACACCCCGACGAGTTCAAGGAGCTGGGATACACTAAAAACGGCATCGTGGTCTCATTCTACACTATGACTGGCATCAAATACGAATTAGATGTGAACACTGTAGTGGACTGCAAATTGCAGATCTTTCGAAAGCCTGGTGCATTTTACATTCGGATCTGTTATGGAGAACCGTTCGTAGACAGCCCCCACCTTTTCGCCACAAAGGACTCGTATTACTGTCCTCTGTATCTATTTGACAGACAGAAAAGACTGATATGCAGACTGAAAAATGACCACATAAGGATAACGTTGCACTTTACCACTGGTGAAGACTTAATGACTTTCCAAACAGTCATTATGCGACATCAAGCTATTCGAGGAATTATGATATCGGAGGTTTCTCTTGAACCAAAGAGGAAACCGAGCGAAAAATATGGGGATTTATTTGACAAAGATAATTTATGGCCACGATGTCAAATTTGGGTAGCTAGGGATCCTCAATATGTCGAAACATACTCTACTCCACCCACTCGGAACCGATCCAGCAAAGATACAAGAACAGTATTTTTCTTCTCACTGAAAGGGTTTTTTGGTGTTCCATTACAAGATGGACCCAAACTGATCAGGGAAGAGCGGGTCAAGAACGAGTCTCTTACACAGAAGCCCACTAGAATCTCCATTGCGGGGTCCGATGATTGGGTGAGGCACTTCTTTTTCATACAACCCGAAAATAGTGCAGTCCATGCGCCTTATGGACAGCCTCTGTGCCCGGCAATTCCGCTGAGTTCAAATTGGCTCAAGCAAGATAAGTCAAATAGTGCGACGAAATTATACATCAAGTTTCCGCAGCATGAAGGTTAGTCTGGTATTTCACATATCATGTGCCAGGTCTCTGTTCTTACTTTCATATCCCTCGGACGTGATTTCGCTAACGATCTACAAGATCTGTCAAAATTCAAGGGACAAATCAACGAAGCCAATCAGCACAGTGCGAATCGCATCAAGTGGGAGCACACCAAAACTCTTAATGCTTGATATTTGCAGCAATCATAAAAGAGGAAACAGCACGGTATATACACTATGTAAACTAATTAAACTGCACGCCAATATGTTACAAACTATATGTCATTTTGAGCTACTTCCGATATTGTGAGTTTTGTTCTTTTGGGCTTTTCTTCATCATACAATCCATCCGAATACATAATATCCGGTTCTATGGGGCCCAAGATTGATGTCTATCCGCAGCTCGTCTGTTAATTACCTCTGAAAGGAAATAGATCGCAATCGTGAGCGACACAAGAGGTATAGCAAGGATAGCATAAAATACAAGTCCTTTAGTTGCCGTTATATTGAGACCTCCCGTATCTGCCACGGTAATATAACCCATTTGCATAAATTCCTACCAAACATCAAAAATCACGTTCCACAAGGCACGAATGAAGATACTCACTGCTGCAAAAGAAGTTGGAATAAATACCAACGCCACCAAAGTCAATACCTTCACAACCTGGGCTTCGTGGGATGTTTTGTTGGATATGTTGACCATTGCTGCTGTTCCACGAGACGTTAAGATCCCGACTTCTTTGCTTATTTCCGAGTTACGGAATGAGACTGTGTCGCGAAGCTTTTCTTTTGGTTCAGCTGACATTTTTATTTTTACTAGATAGTACTAACCTGATTGGAGAGAATTGAGGTTCTAGATATCAGAGATGAAACATTCTTCTTCAAGAAAGAGTGATCGCTAGTACAGCTGTGAAGTGATTGAATGAGATTATCGCAAGAGGTCTCTTGATCTGGTATATTTAAGGCTTTAACACGACTTGAAGCTTCAGATAGTCGTGCCATCACTTTTATATTAAGGTCTAGCATATTGCTGGTGCGTAGTGCTTGATCAAGTAGGTACTGGAGACGTTTTGTATCTTTTAGTGAGGTAGCTGCAGTATCAACTCCTTTAATTCTCTCAACCTGAATTTCGGCGAGAATGACTCGGTCGAACTATATACCATTAGACGACAACATACCTCTATTTCGAAGAGAAGTGTGACAAACTTACAATGACTGATACCTCTTGGTCTATCCAATTTATATACGAGCGCCAGTTGTTTATCACAGAGCGAAAGCATAGCGCTTGAATTTCAGTCCAGTGTGGCGACGTTATGGGAGGTATTTGCGCTCTAGTCTTACTGAGCAATGATCTGAATGTCTCTCCTAGAAAATCTGAGAGCCGAGCAAATATATACTCATTGCTTTCTGTTTCAAGGGCTGACTTTTGGTATATGAGAGCCTGGCGTATAGACCATGGATTGCTTGCTTTGTTGGCATTCTCTTTTTTATCGACATACTTTAGCAAGTAACACATTTCTGTCCTTATTCAATACTTGGAACTAAAGAGGAGCAAAAGACTGCATACCAATAAAGTTCACATTTGAGGAAGGATCTCTTGATATAGAGAGGTCAAACGCCTCATAACCTTCATCCTGGGCAAATGTTTTCAAACCAAAGGCGCTAACATACTTGAAGAAAGGTGTAAAAACCCTCATAGAGTGTAGGAGCATTCGCATAGACCTCTCTGTTATGGATAGTGAATCCCATCCATATTCTGGGTTCATAAAGCTGCAATTGCTTAGCTAGAAAGTCAGTGGTGATATGTGTCAGGACTCACAAAAAAGAAGAACGCTTAACCGGCAATCCATTATCTGTCATTAACACACCGGTCTATTAATTTTAGTTATTCCTGCTCAATAATTCTACACGTGTTGGCTTCCAATCAAAACGAACTTACTTTTAAATGCTCCTCAAGCTCTTTCTCAGCCTCGAACGCTGTTGTAAAAATACCTGCTCTACCATTAGACGAGATTTGTTGATTGGAGGTTCAGCCTTTTAGCTTGCCTTGTGATGAAATAGTGCCGTTCTCAACCAGCATATCCTCTTCGTCATCGCAAAACAATTGCGGTGCTTTCTCGGCCCAAAGTTCTCGCACAGTGGTAGCCTCCAAGTCACTGATAGGACAAGCATTCTGTGCCACACTTATCGGCCAAACATCTTGAACCATGACTTAATCTTAATCCGAAAGAAATATTGGGATGAGAATTCTGTGAAGTTGAGAGTATGCACACGCGTCCAATAAGTAGCAACTTTGATCTGACTGATATTACAAATAAGGCGCAAGGCTCGAGCCGCTGGTTGAAAGCCTTGATCCCTTTGAGTGAGGGGGAGATCACCGGGCCAATCATTAACAGGCGGTACAGGGCGATGGATTACAGACGTGTGGCAGTTCAAGGCTTTGCTATCCGTTGTTTCAGAACGGAACTCAATGCACAGTAAACATTCTCTAGCTTTACGTTCCGTGACATCATCTCTCTTGCTATAATAAAACAAAATATCGAACAACACCTCGACAGTTCAGACAAACCAGAGATCCACCCTTATCTATTTTACGCATCATGCATAATAAAGTTCAGCATATGCTGCATTCCAGCCTATGGATGACTACAGAACTCAACGCTCCAGCGTCCTACGTTTTTTCAACTGCTTTCTTTTCAATTTCCGCTGTTCCTCCTACATTCCCTCAGTAGAGACTCAGAATAAAGTCTGTAGAGCACTCACAGCAGTAATCATTCTAGGAGCCGTGACTCTCCAGAATCCAGTACCACTCTCATCAGATGCCAGCTGCTTAAATATTAGAATCATGGATTGCAACCAGAGTGAACGACAAACCTCATATTTCGCATCGTCCTTAAACTCTTCCTTCAACCAAGCCTTCAGATCTTCTTCAACAACATCGTATTTCACAGCCGTAGTAACTAGAATGATAGGAGGCACACTAGCCATGATGTATTTCTGACACGTTGTTGTGTTCGGCTATGCTTCAACGATGGGAGTGGTTTTGCTGAGCCTCCTGTGGGGCTGCTTTTGGAGTCGTGCTTTGGGGTCTCTTTACTCTTGAAGTGTGCCGACCAGGGCGGCTTTAATAAATCAGCCGCGAGATGTGCGCCAACCTGCAAGCCCTTTTCATTCTTGTTTTTTTTGTGTCACACGAGATGGCAAGCACCGGACAGCCACACTTCTCGCCGAGCCTGTTGCCTACACGTTTTGCCTAGCGCCCTAAATCACTGTTGAAGAGCGTGATATGAAGTCATGTACAGGGTATCGTCGAGATTGAGCCGGTTTCCGGAAATAGACATCAGGACTTGACTATGAACTATGATGTAGTGCCTTGAAACCTACGATGTGGAACTGACCTCATTTGGTATCTCGTGCAATTTGTATATGTTAAATTGTCAAATCTATGAAATGAAGAGGAAAATGGAATCCTTTCCATAGTAGACTATTCTAGTACCGAATATAATATTATTGATTCCTAAATGATCGCTTCCGTGAGCAATGGTGCCATAGGTTTAACCTTGGTGGGTTGGTTCTTGAGGTAGTTCTATGTCCGAACTATGAGACGAACCTCCATTAGAGACCTTTCGTGAAAACGCGAAAAAGTTTTCAACTGCCGCTAGACCAGTATTTAGCTCCTTTTTGCATGATGTCCACATCTCTTGTATAGCCTTGACGGGCGAGTTGTCTATACGACCACCAAAAAACCAGTAAAGCCAACTCCTCCATTTAGGCTCCATGTGCTCCTCGAGCTGATGAACTGGTTAGTATGATTGGCGTGAGAACTTGAGAATTAAATCTAGACATACCCAAATTTCAATTCTACGTCTTTGACCAAAACGACGAGCTAGCTCATTCTCTAAGTTGAAGTTGTCATCCTTGACAATATCACAGGTGGCATGCACAACCCCCAGTAAACTTGGCTTCCAGAGAGGATTAGGGACATGAGCGGCAAAGAACGTCCAGTAATAAGCTATTCCCAGACCAACTAGAGCCATGACAATAGTCGGATAGTATTTTCCCGGGAAAGCATAAGATACTTTGTCCGTGCCAAAGCTGTTAGACAATGCGGTCACGATGAATATAAATGCATTAAGGCCCACATAAATAGCAATGAACCCAAGCTGAGAAATCTTTCTCAGGAATTTATTAGCGCCTTCGCCCCATTGAGAAACCCGTGGAAACCATGATGGAACGACTTCAACTCCTAAATGCCGCTCTCTGGAGCGAAGCCGAAGAAGGCCCAACCCGAGTAACATCAGAATGAAACAATGAGCAATAGTCTGTGTGTTTCCGGGCATATTGACAGACTCTGCCAACGCGGGAATAGCTACTGTCGCCGAAATCATCACCACAGTATCTACCCATTCCAACAGGAGGCCTCCCAATGGTGTTCGATGCCGATCACCATCTTCATTTCTATGGGGCATGTAGTCAGTTTCCCATAGAGAGGACCATGGTAAGATATTCATGCGTCCAATGGATTGCTTGACTCGTGTGAACGTGTACGTGACTGTATTTGCGTTACCCGCAGATGATATTGCTATGATAATTGCCCATCCCCTTCGAGCACTCGTTGTATTGTCGCTAAACATTGCAGCGTAATTAAACTGCTGATTAGCATCGCGTAGAGCAACGACGTCTGCGTATGGAATTGCGCAAAGCTAATCAAGAATTAGTCACTATTAATAGTCAACAACTAGCAACTCACAAAAACAACATTTAGCAACATATAGAGAAGTCCAACCACACACACCGCCCAGATAAATCCCTTCCTCAAGGTTGCAGGATCTTCGGTATCGATTTCACCAGCGACGAAGGTAGCATTCTCCCATCCCTCATAGCTGTACAATACAATCAGCAACGCTTGTGCGTAGCTAAAGTTAGCCACATCTACGGGTATGTTTTGGGTGAAGTCTCCTGCACTACCGTTTCTTCTCAACGCATCAAATCCAAACCCCAGTAACACAATCAGAAACAGTATTTTCAAGATCGATGTAAAGTTATTAAGTGCTCGTCCTGCGCGAGAGGAGAAAAGCTGTATAAAACAAATTATGGAGAGGGCGAAAACGGCAATGAAGCGCATAAGATCAGGATTAGTAGGCGTGTCGGGATTGATAGCAATAAGGGTTTGACGGCCAATTTGTAGAATGTTGGTACATGAATTGAATATAGCTACAAATAGAAAGGCGTAAACGACGTAAGCTAGGAGACCGTCTCCTAAGATCCGACTTATCAGACCTTGTCGTGGTTGAGTAGAGTTGGTAGTTCTATGTACTCGTCCACCGCCTCCAGCAGTAGTGCCGGGTCGTTGAATGTTTTGATCATTTCTCTCCTGGGACGCAATGCTGCTTCTTGGTAGAGGGGAATGAGGTTCGTTGGAAGATGTAATTTCATCCATGTAAACAATTTCACCCCCCGTGTATGGAAAGACGGCTGCATAGTCGAGGTATACAATCATACTAAGAGCGTTTAGTAGATAACATCCGGCATTTCAGTCCAACCCACAACGTACCTCATAACAGTATAAACAAAGCCTACAGCCCATAAGCCAAGCGAGATTTGTTTGCTATTCGTCAATAGCAAGACAGTAGTAGGTGCCGTGTATATTCCTGTCCCAATCATCTTATTCACAATAAGAGAAAACACATCAAAGGATCCCAGATTCGTAGCTTCGCGTGGGACGCTCCGTTGGATTTGAGGTAGCTCATCGCTAAATCTAGAAGCCGCTGCATCCTGTAGTCAAATTTAGGATCGGTTTTTCAGGTTTTAAAGGCGCATTTTGCGATCAAAAAAATCAAGTCAATGACGTCTAATGCAAACGGGGAGAAGGATCATGGGAAAGTCCTAAATTTAGGATTACGGCTGGTAATAAAGCATCACTTACCTCGGGATGATTCATACTGACTTATTTTATCAGTTCTAAAAGATTCTCTGTAATCTTGGGTAGTGAAAGGGGACATCGCAGAAAAGGAACCTCCAAGATTTGTGGAAGAAACACCCATGTGATAATGAGAGAGTGACAAGACTTTGAGGCGCGCCTTTCGGCGAACTACAGATGATGATTACCAGGAGTCGTCACTTCTCGTAGGTGGCTATGGGGCAAGCGAGGCTGAGTTTCTCAAGAACATGTCTCACTTCGAATTAGCCTGACCGCTTTCTCAAGGCTCAACTGCTAAATTGGCGTTCTTCATTAGGAGACCGACAGCCTCGTTCTTGGTGATGGCGTCAAGAGTCACATACCGATTGGCTTGGCTAGGATATTGAAAAATGCCTCAATTTCGGATGGAAGTTTCTTGTACATGTGTATAACGAATCAAACTGATGCTGTGCAACACTAAAAAAAAAGGCATTCATAGCACTGATCACAGTTCTTCAATCTAGGAGGGAAGTTGCTAGCTGAGAAGCAGGGGCAACATCATATATTCAGCCCTACAACTTCCTAATTAGGCGAAGGGGTGGATTTATCAAGCGAGCTTAATAGGGGCAAAGGTATCTTAGCCGAGTATTTAACAGGTATTTTAGTTTAGTCACTTCTATAATCATGGATTTGATTGTCAGCCTTACTCTTGCGAACGGAAATAACAAACAGGCTCTACGGGATGCCTCTGAACTCTCTCCGTCGTTATTGGTATTAGTATATACAGCATGTTCCATAAAGAGCCAAAAGTCATTATCTAATAAGAACCTCCCAGGTTTAATCTACATTCATCGGCATGCTTTATACCTGGATCGACAACGCTACAGCTCCATGCCAGAAGCTTGTAAACATGCAACAGGTAAAATGCAACAGGTAGTGTACTCTTATTAATCAACTACACGATCCGATAGAGCAGTTTGGCGATGAAGAAGCAACTCAGACCAAACACCAGTAGGCCAGCAGTCAAACACCAGAACCACGTCAAGTCTCCTTCATATTCCTGCCCTGGAACCCATACGTTCATACCCCACAGTCCAGTAATGATGTTCATAGGTAGGACAATCGTACCCAGAACAGTAAGCTTTCCGAGAACATCGGCAGTTTGCTCTTGCCGCTCATTCATGCGGATATTGATCTGAGCGAGGTAATTTCCATGCGAGCGGGCTAGAATTCTGCTTTTTGTTAGTGAAGGTGCTCTAGGTGGATACGATAAACCTACTTCTCGTAGTGAGATAAATTTCCAGTCATAGTAACAATATGATCTTGAATATCACCAAGGTAGAGACCAATCTCGCTCCGAGGTGCAATTTCCCAATGTTCGTTACACCGCTTCGCAAAGCCTTTGATGACATCCGCCTTATTTCCGAGCAATCTATAAAGCCCCATAACCTTCTTCCTGCAGTTTCCTACTCGCCTTAACATATCGCCACCGCTCTGAGCACTCGATCCTTCGCCTGATTCTGAGTGTTTTTCGTTGTCCTTGCTGTTTTTCTGATCATCGTGAGAGTCTGGGGAATGCATTTTGAGAATCTCGTCGTCAATATCATCGACTTCGTCCTCAATATTTTGAATCAAGGGAGCAAATACATCGGTAATGTCATCAATGATCGCATATGATATCCAATCGGAGCTTAGAATCAAATAATCTGTGAGCTGACGAATTCGTCGTCGGACATTTGCCGGATGAGGTGTCATCGAGAAGTGAAAACTGAGAACACCTTCGCGGAACACTATGACGTACATATTGACTGGTTCCAAAAAATCTTCATTATTCATATCTTGCTCGAAAGATCGGTAATTAACGAAATAATAGTTTCTGAAAAGTTCGACCTTTTCACGAGCTTCTTGCATCATGATATCCTCCGCTGTCAGAGGGTGAATACCAAATGCCTTAGAGATAACCTTCATTTCTGCATCTGTTGGAGACAAAATATCAAGCCACCAGGTGGGACGTTCCCCATATCGTTTTGGTTTCTCCGCTGTTGGTAGTGGCGTGTGTGCGTCCGGTGATTTGGATCGATTCGGCGTGGTGGAATTGGACGTCTCACGGAAATCTCCCTTCTCGTCCCCTTTGGTAGATTCTGCGCGAGATGTGTTACCAGCAGCTGAGCCTTCTCGACGCATGTTCTCTGCTACTGAGACCTGCCGTGATGGGGCTCTCGACTCCCCATTAGGTCCTGGTACATGTCGAATATGTGAATCGTCTCTGTGATGCCGGGCCACCGGCTCTTTTCCGTCTTCATCACTTTCCTCATCCGACTCACTATCGCTAAGTTCTGGACGATCAGGTATAAATAGCTCTTGAAAACTGCTTCCCGGCTGTACCAACTCTGAAATTGTTTGACTGTGGATTGTGCTCTGGAATTCTTCATTGAAGTACGTAAACCGATAAGGAGCATCATCCTCTGCACGATGCCAACCCTTGTGGGTTGGTCTTAATCGACCACCAATGAGCTGTGGCTCCGTAATCCTCTTAGCTCGTCTTTCTTCACTCCTCCCTTCCTTTTCAAAGCGGCTCCACTCGTCCAGAATGGCCAAATCAGGCCATTTGGGCCGTCTTCGTCGCGTACCGTTATTGTTCCGATATGCTCCATCTGTTGGGAGCGTCATATCGTCATCACCTAACTCCGACATACCTTCGATAGGGAAGCAAACGTCTTCCTGTGCCTGTAGGGCGATAGTATGGCGTCTTTGGAACGCCTCTTTTGGAGGTGATTCTCGTTCACCATTTGCATTTTCACCGGTGGTTTCGCCACCAAGTGATGTTGATCTTGTAGGCCCAAAGTCTTCTCTAGCTAACATGTCGCCAAAACTCATATCGGTGGCTCCTAACGAAGGGCTTCCAGGCATTGATGGAGGATAATTCACATTGTACTCTTCATTGTATGTAGGAAACGCAGGGCTCTGCTTGTCAAAAATGGTCGCTCTCTTTCTGCTCCTTGCTGATGATTTGGATGAATGTCGACTGAGCTTTGGTTTTGCGGCATCTCCACCAAATCCACCATAGCCTATTCCTGACCCCGATGACTTTGGACGAGCTGAAGACGAGAGCAAAGGTGCTCTCTCGTCCCTCGGGCCTTCATCATCACTGTCATTTCCCGTATTAGGTTGGCGGTTAGCATTCTCGGCTGATCCGAAAGGGTTCAAATATGACGGTCGATATGCGGTAGGAGACTCGTACGCTGCTTGTCCAAAGGCATTGGCACCCATAGCCATTGTAGACGGCCTACGAGGGCGCATACTTTGCTGCTCTCTGTCTCAAGTTAGCATAGCTCAAGTCATTAATAATGGGAATGTACCTATGATCCAACAATGCCTCACTTTCTATGCTTGTACCGCTCAGATTTTGCGTTTGCATTCGATAAAAGCTTGATCTGGCAGCACTCAGTGATGCGCCTGGGCGACTCAATTGTGGCGTATGGGGCATATCGGACCCATCTTCTGTCGAGGCAGCAAATGACTGCCGTCTTCTACGCTTCTTCTTCCCGCCACGATGATTCCTCTTTTTCCTCTGTGGATCTCCAGACGTACCTTCAGATGGTCTGATCGTTGCACTTGACTCGGATGGTTCTTCCGCGGTAGTTTGTAGTACGTTGGCCGTTGGACGCTGTGTTCCCATGTCTCGCGAGCCAGACGGAGGTTGGTTCCTCGCGCGAGGAGGCATCGGTGCTGACATTGACGGATCTAATCAGGATCTGGGCTCAAATCGTACCAATTGCTAGCCCCGCGTATCAATACTTCAGGAACGACTGGCAGGTAAGTTTGGATAGCTGTGAATAAATTGATGGCTTGTAAAGCTTGTAAAAATAGGCCACTCTCGGGTCATAAAAGAGTGAGGGGTTAGACGAAATAAGACGGCCTCCTATCTGTGTGCCGATGTATATAGCATAAAGCGTGTCGTGTTGATGTAATACAGCAGGAAAGGTGCCAGATGGTTGGACCTTTAATTTTTCAGCCTTGAAGCAAGCATCGTCATTGATGCTGATCTTTATTGGTGGATAAGCTCGCGTGCCTTTGCGTCTTTTCCGCCTAGCTTTATCCTTGGCCTTGACATATTTGCGATAACACTTTATGATGATGAATTTTTTAGTTTTCGAGAAATGGATTAACTACTACGGGCTATTCTACAAATTATAAGAAATTTCTTGGATCATTGATTCTTCTCAATTTGTTCCTAATCTCCACAGACGAGTCTAATAAAGTTTGCATCGTCAAAGAAAGCCACCTGTATTATTGCTTTTCTTGTTAATTCAAAATAATAATAACACGCATAATGTGTATACGTTTTAATGTATATTGTGCTTTATAGGAATTATTATTGTCAACATAAGCCCTATTAGCTACCTAAGCGATACAGCTTATAGATCCTCTTTATTTGTCCTCCAATCCATTCCCTTTGACCTTCCCTCAAATCAGTCCTTCCCATCAACAATCCTAACGGCTCTAACAATATAATACCTCCCTTTGCAGAAGCAATTATATAATGCTCGTCGGCCAGCTTCTCCCCTCTTATCGTTGGATAGCGCACACTCTTATTACCTAACTCGCTTGTCTCCATCCTATCCCCCAGATGGAACGGCACTACGGCACAGATATTGTCCACCAGTTGCTGAATTTGCTGGTGGTACATGATTTCTGAAGGAAGAAACGTCTGGAGGATCGTGAGAACGCGGATCCGTGAGCTGTAATAGCGGTTCCAGATACCTGAGACGGATAGCGAGCAATGCACGGTACAGTGGGATTGGTAAACGCCGGCAGCAACAATGCTGGGTGCAATGCAGGAGGGTCCGTAAACATGTGAAGGAAGCCAGGATATAGGAAGAGATTCTTCCCAGTTCTGTAGTCGCTGGTCTATATCTAGAGCTTGAGCAAGAAGCTCCGTGTCTTGAAATTTGTGTCCGAAAGTATTGGAATGTTTTATAGTCGCTTGTAAGTTGGCAAGATCAACAATAATTGTGTCGAGTCGAAAGCCTGGCGGTTGCTGTTCATTGTCTAGTATTGAAGCCCAACTGCCAACATCGTTATCCAATGGTTTTGCATCTGCGAAAGACAACTCAATCTAATTCCTTTAGCGACAGTTTCAGGAATAAAGAGATTCACACATACCAGCTGGCTCCGGATCTCAGCAACGAGGCCCTGCGAAAATGAATCCGTGAAGTTGTGAATTCCCCTATGCTTAATCAGAGCCAAGGCTCCATCGGTATGAGCTCGAGCTTCTGCAGTAGTGGCATGAAATTTGCGTGGTCGATCAACGAGTTTCTGTTATGGTAAGCCAGAGCTAATTGGTGAAGACTAGCATTACCAACCTCAAAAAGCTGAAGTATTAATACAGCCAATATGGTCTCATCTGTGGTGTATTGATCTTTCTCCTTGAGCTGCTGGTTGATCACTGAAAGTGCCTTAATATAGTAGGAGCGCGAGAGTGGGTTCTCCGGTTGAGGAGCACGCCAGGTATTGAAGAAAAGTGTTGCAATTGCCATCGTCGACAATTTCAGTGCTGAACCGTCCGGCGACGAACTAAATATCGGAAGTATGATATCTTGGAACCCACACAGTCGTTCGTCGTAGTTGGCTGATGGCCTTCCATAGCTTGTAAAGTAGAAACTTATTGCATAGTCTTCTGTCTCTTGGGTGAGACATGTAGGAATAGTCTTCCAGGTAAAGAATTCCGCGCTTAGAGGAGCTCTTCTGATAGAACTTGAGGACCGGGGTTCGAGCAATGACTTCTCGGCTGATCTTTGCTTCGCTATTGCTTTCATACGCCGTTCGACATTGTTCCTTGCGGTCGTCGTCTGGTCTCTCCATGCTATATCGAATGAGTCTTTATAGCCAGGGCATTGTTGCTTGGTCTTAATGCAATATGAGCAGTCTCCTGTTCTCTCATCACACTAATTTAGATTAATATGCATTTCGGATAGGAGTCACTCGAAAAGGCGTGGGTACTAGCGTACCGGAAGAGCATATACGAACCTTGATCTTTCTCTTCCTGCACACGGCGCATCCCCTGCTCGGTTTTCCTGTATATCCCATACCGGTCTACTTGTGGACTAGCTAGCATAAGCTCAACGGTTATGTGGTGATGGTGTTCGACACGGGTTAGCTATCATCCCGTTGTGGCCGTTGTTGTAGTGGTACGGTGTGTAGTCTGTGACTAAGGGACGTTTACACTCAAGTACACTGCCTAAAGCCGATCATCAGGAACAACTAACGCAACCCTGCTTTGCCAAAAAAGATCATCTCACACTCTCTCGTGAAGTCAACCAGTTCAACGTCCCATGACTTGAAAGTTGTAGTCTGGGTTCAGTGACTTCTATACCTGAAAAAATGCGTGCCTGGGAAGATCGAATACCAAGGGTGGCACGATTGGCAAGATTTCTCTTATTGATAGCCTGAATACATAGAAATTTGATACGAATCACAGTTTCTCTTACTACGATGTTGTTCCTGGGCCAAACGCTCAAATGTCCTGGCTTACCCACTTTCGTCATGGAATGTAAAAATGCCAAGGGCGCAACATCGACCCGAACGGGAAAGCGTAACGCCAAGGCTACAGGGGAATTTATTAGGGTATCAGAGAAGAACTATCAACATAACGTTAAAATGGTTCCACTCGAAACCATTTTACAGCCAATCTTCAATGTAACAAATGAAGCACAGCCGCTATGGCTGGGTCGAATCATCGCTGTCAGATCGCCTCATCCATGTTATCTAGATGCGTCACTGAATCGTTTTGCTCCATGGGTCAGGGATTATGGCTCATATATTTCACATGATGAGACAGAACGCAGCTGCGACCAGAATAGGTTACAACGCGTTCATAGAGGAAGCTTCTAAATAAATCTATATAAACCCGAAGTTCTAAGTCTGTTGTGTTATTGTTATAGTTCTGCACAAGTTCCTTTACTCTAACTTCGGGTTCCATTACTTGATATTGATCAACTGATTGTATACCTAAGTTGGACGCTCATCATCAATAGCAGTCCAAGAAGACCAACAGAAGGAAACTTACCACCAATAACCATGTCTCCTTCTCAAAGCTCATCGCCGGGAGATCGCACTCCAAACAAGTTTGTAAACGCCATGAGAAAGATATATAGACCGCTTGGTTTTAAGAAGGGCTACAACTTTCCGCTCTGTAAGTCTATATATTATTATCTCGAAATTGAAGGCACTAACCAGTTCCAGTCATAATATTTGCCGGAGCCATGTGGGGATTCTCTCTTGCCCGTATTTCATACCTCAACATCGGCGGCTCTGCAAGTAACAGTTTCCGAAACAGCTCAGCTCCTGGTGAATGGTATAGCTAGCTTCTCAATTTACATAGTTATATGCATACTAATATCCGCCTAGGTATCACTATAGAGCCGGTCATTACCGCATTGGGATCACGTTGCACCTTGCCAGTTGCATTCCTGTGGGGCTTCTTATGGGTTGGCAATTTGTTCCCTCGATCCGCTACAAGTTACCTATTTTTCACCGTATCAATGGCTATGTTATCCTCGTACTCGTCTTCACTAGTAACGTGGGAGCCCTTATGATCGCAAGAAAAGCCTTTGGTGGCTCCCTTGAAACTCAGGCTGGCATTGGAACACTCGTTATTCTCACAACTATATCCGTTGTAATGGCGTATGTCAATATCAAGCGATTACAAATCGATCAACATCGTGCCGTGAGTTTATTTTCCCCAAAACTAAGTTTCCCCCAGCTAAACTTAATAGTGGATGCTTCGAGCTATGTTCTACCTTGGAACCATTATCACTCTCCGCCTCATAATGATTATCTCTGCGCTCATAATATCCACAACTAAATCATACTCCGCCATTCAAACCTGTGGTTCTGTAGACTTTTTAGTCAAGCCATCGGGGCGATCAGCAGCAATTCTATACCCAGCATGCGGCTCACTAAACTCCACAGTCGACACCCAGATTATTGTGCTTGCTGATATGCTTCAACCTATCGGACCACACAGTGTTGGTGCAGCTCTTGATTTGAGCTTTGGAATGGCAATGTGGCTAGCTATTATTATACATCTAGTAGGTGTAGAGATCTATCTTGGGCTGACTCCGAGGGAGAATGAGCGACTGAGAAGAGTCAGCTACGAGAGACAGCTTGAGGCGGGCTTCAGTCATCCAGGAAGTAGTGGGTTGACTAGTGATAGATGGGGTGATGCTGAGGAGTGGAAGCCAACTAAGAGTGAGAGCTTAGACTCGGTGTCGTCTCTTCCTCACGAGCGGGTAGAAGTTCAATGACTAGATAGAGTGTCTAAGAGACCCGTGTGGATATTAGATTTTCAGGTGTTTTATAGAATTTTAGATTAGCGATTTGTGTTAAACTTGCCACAGAATACTGTCTAATAGTATCAACTCAAAAAGTACAATAATTTGTTTATGAAAGTCCCCCAAAAGTGCACCTTGCTCGTGATCAGTGACAGTGTCTAATAAACTGGCGCTTTTTTTTTAATAGAAAAAAAATTACAGATTAAAGGGTTCACGATATCACAATATAGAAGAATCTTATCAAGAGTCAAAATCATGATTTTTTGCATCATATATCGAATTACCGAACTCTCCTTCGACCCTGTAGTAATAGTTTGTCTCCTTTTTCAAACCAACCCGAGGGGCCTCATGGATAGTGGGTCTCACTCTTCGGGAATAACAATACTCCGAGGGCTTGGCTCAATGTTTACTCACAACCGCCTTCAAGATTTGTATTGCCAACAAGAACTCCGACAACGTCTTACACAACTTCTCAAATACCGTATCAACCAGATCACAGATATTGTAGCAGCACCTGGTCCCGATTCTCAAGACACAAATATTGTTGAGCAATCAGAGGATCTAGCGACAATGTTGATTAAGTGCGTTCCTACCCCTCCATTCCCCAAGGCTGCACCACCAAGTTTCAGGAACTCCGCAATTTGAAGAATACTAACTCGAAATTCTAGAGTCCGCACATTGACCGGGAAAGAGATCGAGCTTGATATCGAGCCTGATTACAAGGTATGTGACTCCTGTATTCTACTCTATGCGCCTCCCAGCCTACTCTACAGAAGCTAAGGAGGCGGTATTGGGAGTTGTACAAGGCTGATACAAAAAACAGGTCTCGCAAATTAAGGAGAAGGTCGAGGAGAAGGAGGGTATTCCTCCCGTCCAACAACGATTGATTTTCGGAGGAAAGCAAATGTAAGCATGAGCGTCTATAAAGCACACCCCGCCATTCCCCGCCGTCACCAATCCTAAACTCGATCTTGGATCTATCCGAGAGAACGTACACCAGTGGAATACATAAAGGAACATACAAGGGGCTTTTATTGACTGAATTTAGGGTCGATGATAAGACAGCCACGGATTACCAACTCGAGGGCGGTGCGACGTTGCATTTGGTTCTTGCGCTGCGTGGTGGTTTCTAATCCTCCCATAACCATTACCAGCTCACTACAAACCTTTACACCAGGAACCTCTGCAACTCAATACACTTGCACTTTATCGTCCAATTCATTCTCAAGTCGAGTCGACGGATTGAAGCTCTTCCTTACAGAATGTGTAATAGGTTCTGGACGAACTGATGGGATGTTTGTTATAGAACATAAAGTAGTGCAGCGGTTTATCCTCTAAGAGCCAAGCCTTATATCTTCTTGCTACAGCCTCTTGGCAGCTTTGCAGATCTGAAGGTTATATATGCATATGATCAATTTATGATCTGGGCCGGCGTTGTCTTTCCGATTTATCTTTTGCGGCTGCTTAGGGTGTTATGCGTACATACATGAAAGAAATGAGATGATGCGGGAATGACTAGACTATATTTGAGATGCGATTAAACTCACCATGTCTTAAGCAAATGTGACCGAAGTAGAGGTCCTCCAGACTTTCACATGGGCCGACTGTCTGATCAGAAAGGGCTTGGTATTTCTAATCTAATGCCAAATAATACCTTCACTATATCAGATTCCTGCTGATGTAGAGCTATCTACCACGATATTCCATGTAACTCCAGTCCAAATATGATTGTAACGCCACGCTAGTCCCAAATGCTATATTTCCGTACACAATGCGCCATACCATTCCCAATAAAACATCTAATGCTAGTTCCAAAAGTCGCTAGCCCTAATATAAAGGCATCTATTCACAGGTAAGCTTCATGCAGAACGAGGCTTCTTAACCGTGCGATTGAACACATCAACCGGCGCCCGTCTCTTCATCACTGGTTTAGGGGTCGGGCTAGGGCTGCGTTGCGAGCTATGTTGAGTTGGTGCAGAAGGACGTGACAGTGCAGGTGAAGAAACAGCCGGGCGAGATAAAGGACGCTGCTTGAGATTTGTCTCCGTTGCTCGTCTGAACACAGGATCTGGGCCTGAATATCGTTCTTTGGATGGCATAGGTCGTGAGGATACAGGAGCTGCTGAACGAGATTGCTGTTTCGGTGGTGGCTCGTCAAACAGCTCATCCCCGGAGTCCTCATCTGAAGACCCAATAACCGTCTGTCCCACCGCAGGCACATATTTCTTCTGCATCGTCAGCGCTCTTAACCTCGCCTCCTTCTCCTTTTGCTCCATCCTATCCGCCGCAAACGCAGTTCGTTTCCTTGCCAAAATCTTCACGGTTGATTCGATCGGCCTACCAGCCCTTCGATACTCATCCACCAGTCCTGTCGGCGCCTTCGACACTTGTCCTATCTTAGTAGTCATCGGTCTCGATAGTCTGCTCATCGCACTGATCTCCTTTGCCTCCCTTCTCGCTCGCGTAAGCACACTTTTCCCATTCGTCATTTTGGTCTTGCTACCACTTGCCCAAGTTAAACTGCTATTGTTCGCCTCCTTCTTCCACCCTGTACTCTTCCTCTTTAGTAGGTTTCCCCCATTTGCTATAAGTCGAGGATCGCGCGGCATCTTAGGTAGTGATCTCAAATCCACAACTTTACTGGTCATCGCATCTCTTTTGCTCTTTATCCCCGCTAGGCTCTGCCGTAGTTCCTCGCGCGATTTCTCAATCTCCCGCTCTTGCTGCCGCTTGTATTTTGCGTAAACCAAATACCATCCGCTCGGATCTTTCGGTGCGTAGTTTTTGGCTTCCCAGTTAGGAATATCGCGAGAGATAAAGTGACGCCAGAGATCTTCGGTATCGCTGGCGATCTGAGGTGAGTTTTCTTCTATGAGATGTAGTTGAGCGGGAGAATCAATGCGGCGGAGGACTTGGTGGCATTGGGAGAATTCGAGATCGCCGACATCCGTGAGACTGCTTATATTTTTTATGCAGGCTTTTATTGCTAATCCTTTGAGAGTTGAGGCTGGCATCTTGACGGTAGCTGTGAGACAATGTAGATGCAAAGCTCCAAAGCTTTGTTCGGTGCTTGTGATCGTATTAAATCCACCACCGAGAAGTGTCAGGTATTTGGTGATGGCGCTGCTATACAATACCAGTATACGCGGTGGAAATATCTTCCTATTGAGTGAATTCAACTTTCTTGGGAGCAATTGTATAATTAATGGTAGAGAGGCATAGCAAGAGAAGTAGAGAGAGTTTAGAATAAAAGAATAGACTCGGATTAATGTGAGAGGTATGATCATGACCCCAGCCTCTCCGCTAGTGCCCGCGTCGCGGCCATGAACGTGGGGATCTATTTTCGGAACTTCCATATACACGCTATTCTTCATCCATCTACGTATGGCATATGAGAAAACCCCTATCTATACTAGGTGCTATGCAATTGAACTACAATGCCTCTTTTATAGATGTTATCATGCCACTATCCGGCACTAATCAACTCAATTCTTCGAATGAAATCCTCTAGACTTTCCTTCCCAGACCCACTGCTTTCACTAATACCAAACCCCTCCCTCACATCTTCAAAATATATTCCACCTTTCATGTTACAGCTCAGTCTTTCAACCGCCTTCTTTGCATTCCCCCATAAAGCCTCCAAGAATTCCACCATCCTCGCCACATCCAAGTTTCTCCCGTCTTTTTCCAGCTTTTTCAACAATTTCAGTAAAGGAAACACGATTCTGAAATCGTCCTTGACAAGTGGGTGACCAGGATTGTGCAAAATCTCCGATAGAAGAGTCGTGGACGCTGAGACGAAAGTGTGGAGAAGAATCCAGATATAAGCATAGTCGCCCTGTGGCAAGCGGGAGAATACGTGAATGGCTTTTCTCGCCTCTGAAATGCAAACGAGATTCTTTTGGAGGCCAGAAACTCGCAACTTGAAATTCTCCTGGGATCCACTGCTTTTAGCGTGCCACTGGCTATTCTGAGGCGCGGAGCGATGAATAGCGTCCAGAGCGCTCAAGTATTTGAACTTCAAGATGGTTTTATGAACAATATTAGGTAACCGCGACCCATCCGGTGGATATCTAGTATCACCACCATCGAGATTGATGGAAACCCTCTCTTTCCATGTCTTGAGTATGTTGTCCAACTCTTCTACCACAATCAGTCTTTCGATCTCAGACTGTCTCTTAGCTCTTATTGAGTATAGTCCTTTGTAGATCTGGCTCTTTATAATAGCAAGTCCAATAGTGACATTTAGAAAGTTAATACCGTCGCCTCCTGAAGTATCAAGATTAATGGTATCAGCAGGGAGGTCTACGTCCATTTCCTCGTCGTCCTGTGCTGGAGGCTGACCAGTTTGCAAGCTAATATCTCTGTCCACGATATATGCGATCCAAAACACTCTCTTTCTTTGCTCAATCTCAGGTAAACTTAGACCGGGTCCTTGATATTGCTCGTGAAGACCCATATTCTGTGCAAGACGGATCGTTGCAGATATCAGGCCTTGTGTTGGTAGTGGGTTTGGTGTGCCCTGCAGCACAATTGCCATTCCCAGCATTGCTTGGACAGCAAGTAATCCGGAACCCATCATAGTTAGCTGTGTTGCAACCGCCAAGGCATTCTGTAGGTATCCCCATGCTTCTCGGTCATCGAACTGAATGTTTGGTGCTCGCATGGCACGGAAGCGATGCGCCAGTGCGAGCACAACATTCAAACATGCCCACCAAGCAGGATCTTCATGTTGATCATTGGAGTAATGAGCATCAAAAGTGGCCATGAACGACGTTGGCTCAAAGATAGGAAATGCGGCATTGAAACTTTGGAATGCTTCGCGGACAAGATGTAAAGCTTCAGTTTTCGGAGGCAGGGGCTTGAAAATCCGGCGACTGAATATATCCGAGATTGCTGTGTTCTTCCAGTCTGGGGCAGATATTTGAAGGATATCCTCAAAAGATACAGGTGCTGGGAATTATCAGCTGAGATGAAACTGTACTGGGGAATCCATACCTGTGGAAGGCTTCATTTGAACTGCAGGACCTGGCGACCAACTGGACATGTTGCGGATTGTAGGCTTTAGAGCTCGTCTCAATTTTGAGCCTTCAATTCTAGAAATTTCCCTTTCAATAAGAAAAGGATGGCCTGTATTCCTCTTCTTATCAGAATTTCCCAATACAGCTTCGTGCCCTTTGCTAGGATGTTCGGCCTCACCCAAAGCAGAGTTTTGGGCATACAACATGGCTTCTACCATCTTTAATCTCTTCTCAAGTTCCTCGGTATGCTTGCTCCTGGCGGTTTTCAATATGATTCTGCTTCTCGAGGCTTAATAGGAAATAGTCTTACCCATGCGGCCTCTTGGGCCTCCTTTTCAAACTTATCGGAGTAGAATGGCAATGCATCCGGGACTTTGTACACTGAATACATGCACCTTCCGTCTGTTCACAGCGAATCTTTTTCTTGCGACACATGTCACATGCCTGCAAATTGTCAGTGAATTCCTGCCAAGCCTGTTGTTTGTCAAGGACGTGGTAGCGAACTCTTATAATCAACTCAGTTGAACCATCTCTATATCTTTGTGGCCTACTTGTACGAGATTCCTCCATCTTCGATAAATTAAGACTGTAGCAATTTTTTCCCACTCTAGCTGATTTCAGTTGTCAGAATGCAATTTGGGTTGTTTTCGATCACCATCACTGCAGTAAAATGGAGCGAACCTATAGCATATGACTTTGACGAGTTTGCTTACAAATCGAAACTTGATTATCAAGCAAATACAATTTTCACTGTAGTATCACTTATCTAAGATGAAGGGAAGCCAATACGGCTTGCTATACAGCGATGAAGGCACTGGTGGTGTCGACTTTGAATTCCCTAGTGAAGTCTGCCAAAAAGAGAGAGACGGGGTCCTTCGCATTGTTTGGGTGACTGTGCCAGCTGGACGGATCTGAGCATATATGACAATATTTGTGAATAGTGCATACCTTCATAAACAATAACACTCAGAAGATCTAGTAATGCCTTAACTTTCGAGAGTGGTCTGTAGTTGTGGTGGCCGTGTAACCCCAGGGTCCCGAGCTTAAGTTTAAAAAGTCTCTCGAGACCTGGAGTTAAAGACCATTATGCTATACATATAGTCCGTTCTTGATAGAGCTTAGACCTGACAAATCGACTGGAATCTCGACTTGATCGGCGATACACTCTGCTTCCTTGACTGTTCTGGAGGCGAGAGCATGTTGTAGCCTTTTGCGATATCTGCTCGAGCTACATGATGCCCAATGTTTGACCATACGCAAAAGATGAGAACGACGGGAGGATGAAGTGGAATATTGCTGACTTGTGATTTCACCGGTTGAATTGAATTTAGACAGTCTCAGAGCAAGAATTTTGCGTGCCTTTGTACAATAAAGATAACCAAGTGGCACCGCTATGCATATGGAATAGGCTAATGATACATTATACCCTTACTTATTTACTTTGCGCCTTAACTTATATACCTATAGGAGGTAGAAAGTATGATAAAATTAGGCAGACTCTCCTTTCAGACATCCTTCTCCAATGGGCGAGAAGATTAAGAATTCATCCACCGAGTTGCGAAATTATATTCGCCTGACTAATCGATCCCGGAGCGGAGGCTTCATGCAGTCCGAGCCTTTGGTGGTTACGGCATCCACAATGGCATTTATGACGATTGTTAGGTGTGATTCAAAATTAATTTACTATACCGTATTTAAAAATCACTTTAGGAACAAATATTCATCAACGACTCAAGGAAACTAGTAGCTGTCTTGCTCATCCAATGTTATAAAGGTCGCAAGCAGGTCTTCGGTCCCATCCACAAACCAAGTCAGTTGTTAGTCATCACCCCATGATCTTAGATCTTCAATCGACGACACTCGATCGCATCTTCAGAGTATTCAATTCAGTAATTGTTAAGAAGGTTAAGAATTTGCAATTTAAACAGCAAATATTTTGGTATAAAGAGTCTTTATATTCACATTTGATTGAGCATGAAAGTAAACGTTACTGCTTGTCACACTTTGCACGATGCAATGAATGGAATAGCGATCGTCATAGTAAATCTGACATTTCTTTTCCACATTGATTGTGTTTTTGCCGCAAAGCTAAAACATAAATGCCCTTATCTGTGGTACATATCATTTGCCGTTATAACTTAGATAAAATGGACACTAATAAGTGAGTATTAAAGAAATCAAAGTTGAGAGTGCTCTGACATAACACTTGTATGAGCTGAACAGATGTTATTATAAATCGTCAAATTATAAGAGGCCGAAAAACCAGAAATTATCTATCCACGAAGCTGACGCCTTTGTTGATTATAATATCACGGGCAGGATTGTCGCCGCTCCGCAACAATTGACTAACATGACATTTAGATACCACTCTTAACCTTAGGCAGTCGAAATAAATAGCTGTCTATATATACACTAGACGTAAGGCCTGTTACTAGCACCTGAATGCTCTGACATCTCCCTACAGTTAAAAGCATGCCCAGTACCTCCCCAGTCATCCTCATCCTCGGAGCAGGACCAAATATTGGCCAGGCAGTCGCTCGGACTTTTGCCTCAAGAGGCTATAAAGTTGCCCTCGCTTCACGATCACTAAATGAAGCAGATAGCACTGACAATCAACTAAACATCTCGAGTGACTTCGCTAGCTCCGACGATGTTGTCAACGCATTCAAAAGTGTTAATAAAGTGTTTGGTATTCCAAGTGTAGTCGTTTATAATGGTAACCCTAATTCCTGAGAATTCGTTACATTCCTACTAAATATTCGCAGTTAGCGCCTCGTCTCTCACTCCGCCTCAGGACCCATTCGCCCTTCCACTGACCGCTTTCAACCGAGATGTGACAATTAATATTACTAGTGCTTTTGTCGCCGCGCAACAAGCTGCTATCGGTTTTGCACAACTTCCTGCTTCTGCCTCAAGAACATTCATCTACACTGGGAATATCCTGAATGTTGCTATTCTCCCGTCATTTCTCTCCCAAGGCGTTGGAAAGTCGGCAGGCGCACATATGATCTGGGCTGCTTCAGCTGCATATAAAGACCGTGGGTTTAAGTAAGCTATTCGCTCCTTATTTTGATTTGCTTGTGAAAAGAGAGGACTAAACCATTGTAGGTTTTATTACGGCGATGAACGGAAGGCGGACGGAACGGCGATTTACAGGGTCAATGGAGAAGAGCATGCGAAACTCTACTGGGAGCTTGCGGAAGACAAGACGCATGGTCCATGGATGCAGACATTCGTCAAGGGTGTGGGATATACAAAATTTGACAGTCAATATACACCTTCTAGCTAAGTAATTGTTTGAGCGTCTAACGTTAGCATCTACCATCTAGCGTCTCTATTGTAGGTTCAGGCAAGTCATCTTCACATGTAAGGCATCTTTACCTAAATCATAGAGTACGAATAGATTGTTCTGAGTGCCGTATAGCCATGTCAAATATCCAGCTTATTTTCACAAAGCAACGCAATACTAGGTTAAAGACAATTAAATCTAGATGAGAGGCATCGGAGGAATAGCCACAGAAAAAAGAATTATAAGCTGTCGGCATGAAATCACCTGTGCCGTACTCTTATAAACCTTAGTATATCCGCGTTCGATGCGTCATTCTTACTCTGACCACCTTAATAGAGAATGATCAGTAATATTGCAGATAAATGCCGCTAGTAATCATATAGGGTACTATTGCCTATCTTTCAAAATATATGCATCAATGCCACAGCTTTAAAATTATCGCAATCATTACAATTGTGCTTTTTAATATAGAAGTGATTATATCCAGGTATATAGTTTCTTATAATATTCTCTTTCCCTACCTATCTTGGAGGGTCATTCCATCGTCGGGTCAGCTCATCTAAACCTATCCGAAGCTCGCCGTTCTCAGCCGCTAGTGCAAATACACCAGTTCTCAATTTGTATTCATAGAACGCGCTACTGCCTGGCTCTCCTCCAGTGCATATAGTACTCTGTAGCATGGGTATCAATGTCCTCTGTTCCAATAGGTTCGTGTTAGAATCCGGCCTCAACACTACTCCTTTTGCAGTTATGTTAACGCCAAGGTCTCTTATTCCACTTGCGCCGGCGCGTGATATTACAAATGCTGCCCCTTGTCTTTCATGTTTGCCCTCTGTATATCGCTCTTTCTGTATCTCGTCTTTTGTTAGATCTATGTCCGGCAGATGTAGCCCACTTTCTTTTTGTCGACCAAAGATAGCGAAGCCACCCTCCATGGCAGTGATTCTATGTTTTTCTGAACTTGGAACCCGAATGATGTGTGTTCTAACATGCCAGTCTGGTCGTTGTTCCGTGGGCGGACTGAGTTTTGTTACTACAGTAATATCGTTTAGCTTCCACGGCTTCCACCTGCTGACTAAATACGGGACTTCTCTCCCACCATGAGACATTTGGTGCTCATATTCTATCTTGGCATCGCTGCTCTTCCATCTGACTTTCCACGTGTCACCATCGTCGAGACTCAGTGCCAATGTACTGTCAGGTGCAATTTGCTGGATCAAAGGCCCGGTCGGAACCGAAAATGCAAAAGCAGATGAATATGCAAATTTACTATACTTCGCTTCTGTTGCTTTCAACGGCCATCCGCAGAACTGCCCAGATGATAACAAAAAAGTGTGATCACGTCCGTTACAAACTATTTGCAACGGTGGCTTGATCGATGTAACTTCCATGTTTGTAGATGGAGCATATAACGGATGGGGGAGTTCTTCGCATGTCCAAAAGGAATGTGAGGGTGGAAGCCCAATGCAGATGAGTGTTTTTAGACACCAATAGACGCTTTGTGGAGAGTTGTAATCTTCACACATATAGGCATTTGGGAAGGCGTATCCAATGTTCAAAGTGCCGTCTGCATGAAATATCCCTGGTTTCGCGGCCCAGTAACGTAAATGACGGAGGAGAAATCCTTTGACGATGCCTGGAGAGTCGAGAGGATTTTGAGAATCTTGATTCCCTGTTTTCTTTTCACCGTTTGTAGGAGCTAGTATAGTAAGGTCTGTGAATGCTGCTACAGACCAGAAAGCGCCCATGGCAAAGCGGTATGTAAGACTACGACCAAAAGGAATGGCGCCACCTGATATGTATCAGTTACCATCGGCTTCAGTCATTAAGTACGGGATAAAACTTGCCATTAGCATCAAAATACCGCATAAGATCTATCGCGAATAACGCCGCCCGTATCTTATACTTTTCTGCCCTTTCGGGGTCAAGGTCTCCTGCGAACTTCACAAATAAGAGCTGACTAAACTGGATCGCAAAACTCCCGCTGTAATAGTCCGCCTGTCTCCCTTCGTCTCCCCAAATTCCATCAGAATTCCAACCGTTTCCCTCGCCCATTTCAAAGCTGTCCAAAACCAACAGATCTGCCTTGATGCTCTCCTCCAGTGTCTCATACGGCACACCACAAGTTTTGACCAACGCCAAGTTAGTAAGAACCCGGAACCACAGCCAGTTAGTAGTGGGTATGGTCTTGCCATTAATATTTTGTAGCCACTTTATCAAGTTTTGGCGGGCGGTAGAAGAAGTGGGTAGGAAAGAGGAGGGTGCGCACAAGAGGGCGAAACTGAGGATCTCCATTTCTACCATACGCTGGTCGGTATCTTGAACAGCGCCCCAATATTCACCAACTAGCTCAGGGGTTGTTCCTGCTATGAGGCCTTTGGCGAAAGTATGTAGATGGGCATTTCTTTCCTTGTCGCCGGGTTGGCTAGGTAGTGTGAATTCTTTTTCGTGAGAGAGTAATGGAGCAACTACCCAAAGGCTTCGCGCAAATCCTTCAAGACCCGCAGCCGTTTCATCGAAGTGTGTACCTAGCTCTACGGGGATCTTGATACGTGCTCCGCCTGGTGACTTGTAGGCGTGAAGCGGCTTGAGAAGTGCATGTGAGGCCGTGACGAGATCGGCATGTGTCCGGAAAGGGTTATCTGTAAAGCCTGGAAGAGCTGGCATTTTGAATTTCTATATAATTCTATAGTCTTAGATGAATCGAGTCGTCGGTAGGGAACTCGTGAATGTCGTGCAAAGAGTGAAATAGTGGGGTAGCTGTATTCGGGGCTCGGGTTAAGTCTCGGGGAAATTGTATAGAGATATTTGTGCTAGAGGTTTGATGCAAATGTATTCATCGCCGTATCACCATTCGTTTTACACTTATCATCCCTCTAAATTTAATTGATACATAAAAGAACGCTAATAAGGCAATCTTGCTGCTCAGATGTCAGAAAACCATCACCTCAATCATAGGTTGATCCTGACGTACTTCTTCGAAAAATGACCGCCGGATTACTGAATTCGATTTGATATTCTATGACAGAGAACAGGACATTATCTAGTAAAACACAAAGTTATGGAAGCAAATATCGCTGGGTTGCCTCGTAGGTCTCTTCATCCGCCAAAGGAGATATGGAGCACCATATATGCAAGATTTTCGATCCAGCGAGTAACCCATGTATTAGGTAAGAGGCGAATTCTTCCATGCAGACATTATCTTATTCTATTATCTATACTTGAAATAATTCACTTTAATCTTTGATTGTATTCTCCATATGTGATGGTTCTCCCAATTTCTCTTCATCACGTTGCAGCTGTTCTCTATCTGATTTCCTAGTCTCACGTCGATGTAAGAATGTGCCCAAGAGGAACAGAGCCCAACAAGCTAGAACAAATGCCAGATTAACAGCGTATCCTTTCTTCCAGCGTGGTGCTGATAAATGATTAGTTCGTCTCAAGGCCATAGTAAACAGCGAAGTACTTACCTTCAATAACTGGAAAAACAGTGATAGGGTAGAATGAATAGATCCCGAAACCAAACATTAGCATGGCACCTGACGTGAATGCTCGAGCCTCATTGTCGTCTTTCATAACAATATTGACCCATGGGAACAATATGGGAGTTACACCAGCTGTGAAACCTAAAAGGAGGTTTGCAACAACTTTGGGGTGTTAACAGCTGCATTTGTTTTAAGCTAGATGTTGACTTACAATGTAAATTCAACGGCACGTTCCAGATCAGTAAAATAATAACTGCGAAAGCAGTAACGAGTTGATTTATGGAGAAGATCGCCCAGAGTGGGTAAACCATGCAAAGTGAGGTGGCTATGAATGCAGAAACCATAGACACCGCAGAAACAGCTGTGGGAATGGTATTGATTTGTGCAACAGAGTAGTTATGTCCTTTGGAGCGTAAATCTTTGAGCCAGAGACCCATTTGGCCGGTTGGATAGCTCGATGAAAGAAAGCTACGATGTATTAGATCTCCTTATATGCCAGTCGGAAATGAATAACTTACAAGACGTAGCAAAGAACTGCCAGATAGAAATGCCAATGTGTGAAAACACGCTTCAGCATCTTCAGGCTGATGGGCTTGCTCTCCTCTACACCTTCATCAGTCATTCTCTGTCTGGCAAGCGCATGTTGCTTTTCTGACAGCCAAATCGGCTTATTACTAGCTGGTAGTCCTGGAAAAATAAAAAAACCAGCAATCGCAAGTGGTAAACTGATGCAGCCATCAATAATGAATAGCCATCTCCAGCCTGCCATCCCATGTACGCCATTCAAATGATTGTAAGCCGCAGCCTGAAGGTACCCTCCAAACATTACTCCAGCATTGTTGGAGATGTACCATACGCCGGCTCGTTTGAATAATTCATCTGGTCTACGGTGAGTCAGTTTCGCGATCATGGTGTTATAAGCTCAGAGGGATTTTCAGACGCCGCCTAAATCCCATAACAAATGCGTTCTCACTTGTATCTCGAGAATAGACGGCTACTGAAATCAAGTTCAACTGTATATTCATTTAGGATTTCTTACCTGTACCAGCTTGAGAGAATGTAGAGTGAACCAGATGCAACAGGAGTTTCGAGGACTCCAAGCAGGAAACGTGTGCCGTAGATGGTCTCTGCGCTGTTAATTTTGCATTGTGCAAAAGTAAGAATTGACCAGAGAACTTCCATAGTTGGGAGAAACACTCGTGCGTATTTTGGGCGTGAGAGGAGGAGCATTGATGGAACTTGGAATACTATATACCCAACATTATAGAATGTTTGAAATAAGGAATACTGATTTCCATTCAAATTTAGCTCTTCTTTCATACCGGATACATAGGCGTTATTAATATTGGACGAATCAAGCCATTTTAAGAAGACTGTTATGTTACATCAGCGCATTCTTAGGACCCAAAGCCGATGGCGTGTCACGTACACATAATTGAACAAAATGGCAGGAGAAACCAGTCTAGTCTCATCAAAAGCCTTTTTTCTTCAGACGAGTAGTGGCTCGGGTACCTTTCGAATATGTTAGCTCAGACCCTCAACTAATCCATCCCCTGAGAAACAGACGAAATGCTGTAAATGATACAGTCACGTGACTTATACCCACAGTACCTTGTTGGAAGAAATCCGTATACACAAATTCGACTTACCATTGAAACATATACATCCAGGCAGTTTTCAATGATCGCACCGGCTTTTCATTTGTGCTGGAGCTCACCACAATGGGAGCTGTATCTTCGGTAGTTGGGACATTTACCCGGCCCAAAACTTCAGTTGTCATTGTCGTCATGTTTGGAAGAATATGAACAAACTGCACAAGCCGACGACCATTACTGTGGGAATACAGTACATTTAAGTATCTATCATACGAGGTACAGAGCTATATCCCCGCTTTCAAGGTTTATTTGGAGGAAGTGAGCCCATTGGAAAGGTCACAATCGTCTATTCTATCTTGCCGGATAAATTGACGGCCGATATATGCCCGCGCTAGAAGTTTACTACCACCGGTCTATCATTGGTGCTCAAGAACGGACGCCCTTGATAATTCCCCGGGATTGTCGCTACAAGATTATAGCGGGGAATATGGGGAGGGATAACTGAGATGGCGGGGAAAGCGTCGTATTCAGACAAGCGTCTCCCTGGCCAATATGATTGTGAATCCAGGTAATCTCCCACTTTCCCGAAACCCGAGACTTTTTCCATTCAAAAGGTTTCCCTTCTAAAAGATTACAGTGTCGATCGGGATAGGAACGTCCCAAGGAAACAGCTGACACAGAGGGAAGTGCTCCATGAGGAGCGTTACTTGGCGTTATGGACAAACCTGCTGGTATCAATGATGAAAATGGGGTGCCGGCATGTGATTCATGCAGGAGGAGGAAGATGAAATGTTCGAAGGATATTCCAACGTGTCAAAACTGCACAAGGCTCGGTTTGTACCTGCTCAATATGATATGTTCTATTCTAATTTGAAGAGATACGAGGTGCCTGTATATTGGAAAGAAGCAGAAGCCAGGCTTAAAGAGCGGGGCTGTCGAGAGATTAAGCCAACGACTGAGTTAGTAAATACGAGACAAAGTTCGACTTTCACTAATGTATTTGGAAAAGGTCTACTGGAGAGCCTGATTTTGAAGAGAGAAACTAATAGCGAAACGGGGCCTCAGTACCATGTCCATCATGGTCCATGTTGTGCCTCTGGGTGTGTTATGCCTCAAAACACAAATGACATTGATCATCATGAAAATAATAATGATGATATTGAGGTTTCAGAACAGCACATGACTGATTCTCGGGGGCAAATCGATCTGGAAAGACCAACTCACACTCCAGGAAAGCGAAGGTTATCCACAACTGAAGCGAATTACCACAGTGATGCTTCAAGTCCTATCGCCAAGAGAGTGAAGAAGAGTCTTTTACCACATGGTATCTTAGAGTCGATAATAGATATCTATTTCAAAACTGCTCATCACTGGATCCCATTCCTCCACGAGCGTCGATTCAGAGCTAGACTTGAGAACAGCTCTGAAAGAGTAAAATTAGAGATAGTTCTTCATTCTATGACATACATAACAATCCGACTTCTCTCTCCTACCGAGATTTCCATGAGGGATGCAGAAGAGATAGCTCGAGAATCCAAGAGGGTGGTGTTAGGGATGGCACTCGACAATTTATCAGTGGAGAATTTGCAAGCTCTGGCCATGATTGCCTTCGAACATGTATGTTTTAGCTTTTTGACTTTTATAGTACTGACAGAATTAGCTTGGTGGTGGGAAGTCTACCAAAGCTTGGTCCATCATCGGTTCTTTGACACGAACTGTAGAGTATCTTCAGCTCACCATTGAGAACGAAGATCAAACAAGACAATCACTTTTGGAACCATTGAAGTATCTCGATGAGCCCGAAGACTGGACGGAAGAGGAGGAAAGGCGGAGAGTGTTTTGGAATATATTCTTGCTTGATAGATTTTGCTCGATTAGCACGGGGTATTATCGCAAATTGGCATATTATATCACTGATCTGACACGCAACTAGGTGGAACACAAGCTTGACTTCTGACTTGGTGAACCGGCGCCTTCCATGCGATGGTGGGTTCTGGACTCGCGAAGAACCCGTGACAACTCCATTCTTCGGTATCTGGGATAAGTCAGCTGGACGAATAGGAAATTCGATTGCCCATATTCCTGATCATTATCCATCGCCCCATACACGACCCGACAACAGTCCAGGATCAGTTTCCACAACGGGCCCGGTCGATGTCTCGACTCTAGGAGCTTTTGCATATTGTGTAGAGGTAATTTGAATGCAATGATTATAAAAGCTGTTGCTTGTTGGGGATCACTGCTGACATCTCTCTCTTCAGGCGACTGAGTCACTCAGTCAAGTTACCACATTCTTTCTGCAGCAAAAAGTGGACTTCAATAGTCGAAGTGAGGTTAGCAGCTGGTTAACTAGGTTCAAGGAATTAGACTTGAGGCTCGTACAGTTAGTTTTCTTCAGCTTGATTATTCTCTTACTGATTAGATCCAAAGCTGGAAGATGTTCCTTCCACAAAAATGGAAAGATTCAAATATTAGCCGGGAGCCGAGCTATGTCAACATGGATCCAAACCTGACACTTGCCCACCTAACTCATGACTGCTCTATGATACTTCTACATCAACACATTGCATATCCGCCAGCAGAGTGGAAGCTAGTAAGATTGCCTAGTTCATGTAGTGCAGAAACATGTCAATTAGCGGCTATTGAAATTGCAAACATCAGCCATAAATATCTTAAATACACCGTAGGAGGCCTAGTCAACGCTCAATTTGCATTTTGTGCGTTTGTGGCTGCGAAATTACTGCTTAGTAAGAATTCTACACCTCTCTCAGACTTGGACTAACAGATTGTAGTTCATTGGCGATTTACCAACACACCGTTGTTGCTAGAGTTTATGAATCTTGTGTCAAGCCTCAAAGAAATGTCTCGTCGTTGGCAAGGCAAATATGCCCAAGATTCACAAAAGTTGCGAAAGTTGAATACTGAAGAGTCAGATCTTGCTGCCAAATATGCAGGTGACCTTCTGAAAATGCATGAAGATGCCCAACAAGAAGCAAACTTTTGCTCACGAGTTTTAGGTTATAAATCGGGGAGTATTAATACAATTGCATCAACACAGCTTCCGCGTTCTGAGTGTACACAAGCTGCTAGTGGCTTATCGCAGGGACGTGCATCTCTCGCACAATTGCAAACAACTTCTCCAACAGCCATGACCAGCCAGATACCTACGAGTATAAGCACCAGACATGAGCTCCCTCTCAGCAATATCCTACAGCCCTCTCCTCAGACTCATATTACAACGCCAAGTCCGACAACTGGGAGACCAATGCTTCGGCCTCCATCAATGTCACATACTTTCAATAATTTGCCATTTGAACACTTTCCCCAAAATGATGAATTGACAGCCATCTCTCATACACTCTTGGGAAATGAGTTTATGGAGCTAGATCGTATCATTACCTTGGATGGAACGGACTTCTCTTTGGATATTGGCACATGGCCGACCTACCTGGGACCACAAGTCTTTGACTAGGTGGTATTCTTCATAGCTGTCAATCATCATCATAGATTTATGTAAGAGTAAACCAGAGTTGGTAGCAAACTTCGGTTATTTGCTTATTTCCCTAACGTTGACTCCATTGGAAGTTTGGTAGTTTAGAACAGGCCCATTCTTAATAACTTATTCCCCGCCTCTAGGAAATAGTAGTCCGCGTAGACTAATCCATGATCCTTATACGGTTTATGTGCATCGGGGTTCCAATTTGCCGTTGCATTTCTTACAATTCCTTCAAAATTCTCTTGCTGCTCATTAATAACTTCAATCACCCCTTTCTTATTTTCATCCTCTTTTGAAAACCGCGCAGTTGACTTGTCCAAACTGAACTCCACCGTCTCTCCCAAAATTCGCAATGCTTTTTCCAAAAAGAAGCCCTGTTCCACTCCCTCCTGCTTAGGGGCAATTAGAAGCACCTGGTGTAGAACTAGCATTCCATTAACAGCAATAAGCCCCGCTGAGGTATCTCTTAACGGCTTGCTATCTTCAATCGGAGCGTCAAAGTCCCACAGCGCGACATAAGGACACTCATGTTTCCCAATACTTTCATCCAGCCTATTTAAAAAATATTTTGCAAGCCGTATTGCCGCGTTGAGGAATACTAACTCGTGAGTCCATTGATATATTTGCGTGAAACCAAGAATGCCCCATGCCTGGCCTCGTGACCAGGTTGAAGTATCAGAGTAACCCTGATTTGTGTATTTGCCTTGAGGAAGTCCAGTCATGGGGTCGAAGTTTACGAGATGATGCGTCGAAAAGTCATCGCGGAGCTGGTGCTTAAGAATCGTATGCGCATGGGCGGTTGCTATCCTCAGTAGCTCTGCACTGTCCGTATGATGTGCGGCATAGCATAATAGATCCAAATCTAATATGATCAGCCACATCCAATTTTATAATAAAATCTAGTGTTATAGTTTTATCCAATAATTCATGTAATCTTTTTAGCGCAGATAGGTGTCTTTCTGCTCACGCAAAAAAAGTAGAAGAAAGAGATATCCATGTACTTACTACACATCGAGTCGATAATAACTAGAAAGTTAGTTTCGCGATCCACAAAACTATACCTGTTATTAATCGCTTCATCCCAGCTCCGAATCGCTCCAACGCGTTCATCCCATCTACTAGCCAACGCATTTGCCGCAACAATGACCCTGTCCAAGCTTTCTCTATTTCCGTTCAATTCCCAGTCCATTCTTAGCGCCGGCTGAACGATGAATCCCATATCATGGGTGTCTGTCCTACCAGCCATATCACGAATCGGCCCATCCCAGTGGCGACATAATTTTAAGAGTTGGTCCTGGATTGTAGACCGTAGATGGGTAGGAACAGGAAATGATTTGGGAAATTTGACAGCACGTTCTAGAAGTGCATACAGAGATCCGGGAAAGAAACCACAAGTCCAGAAATCCGCTTCACGGTATTCGTATTTCCCAGCTACTGTCCCAACTTGAGGAACTGTGTGAGGATATTCCGTAGGGGAGTTCTACAATGTTGTCAACTAATATACTTCATACGAAATCTTAGCTACAATGAGCTTCATACCTTTTGATCATGAGCAGCCGCCACCCTCCATAGTTTGGCTATCACGTTCTCGCTATATAGCGCACTGAATTTCAAGACAGCAGCATCAGGCATTTCTTGTTGTTTAGGAGAGTTCTCCGTCGAGACTGTAGTGAAACTGGATGCCAATGAGTGGTCTGGAGTATGAACTTCTTGGAACGCCATGGCTCTTTTGATGACTAGATCAGGTGACAGATTTGTGACAAAGATGGAAATCACTCTATATCACTCATATAGAATAGCAATGATATTGGCCGGCACATGATGTGTTATGGAGCAGATCGCCGGATGGTTGCCGGCCGAGAATTCTTCCGTGGAGTGCGGGGTTGGGCCGGTATTATCCAAGAACGGAAGAATGAGATTGAAAATAGATAGAGTCTGCCGGCCCATTCCAGAGAGCTTTCCTGGTTTCGAATATTCATATATGAATGTAGCTATAAAGTCTGCTTCCACAGGACAACGGAGATTGGTGATCCACGTGATCACGTTACCCCTTTCTCACTCGCTTAAATGTTTAAGTATCTCTCGGCGCGAGGGTTGCTTATGGTTCTGTACTAGTCGTAAACAACCAAGTATAAACCAGAAATACAAGTGCCTGTGTGCTTCGGAATAAGCGTTAAATATTCTACCATCATGGAGCGTCTTTATAGGAATTGAAATTGAATTCTTTTGACTTCTGGTGCTACTTGTATGTCATAATTCGCATCAGCACTATCAAGAGCAATAATACTTGGTGTCAAGGTTTCGAATCCTATGTCTCAGCTCAGTCCAGCTTATTCTATAGCATACTTAGACATCCGGATGTACAGGTTCTTCTCGGAAAAAACAAAATTAAACTGATTCTGCACCGAAGTCTTCATATCGTCAGATATGAGAAAGATAATAAAAGCACTAGGCTTCTGAATGCCCACACCAACCGCTTTCTAATTCAAAAGTGAATAAAATCAACAGCAGTGATATGAAAACTATGGATGTTCTGGGAGACTTCTATAATCAAGTTAGAAAAGACGTTGTTGCTTGATGACGCCAACCTTATTACAAATTATTCGCAGAATTTGAGGAAGAAAATTGATCGGGGAAAGAATGGTAAATTGGAGTTCTTGGGAGGCTTTATCTATTCTTTGTGAAAGAGTCGTTGCCCTGAGTCGAATGAGTCGAGTTCTCCCCCCCAAGTACATGGTCTATTTCCTTATCAAAGATAGGAATATATTCTTCCTGTGTCCACTTCACGTCTCCATGTCGGTGAGTATGCCGTCTACTCTTGTCTTTCTCATCCCTAGATACCCAAATTTTCCCGCAAGATATTGATTGGTTTGCCAAGATGATGTTATTCCAAGCAGTCTTATGTGGGGACTTGTCCGCAACGAGCTGAAGAGCCTTGTCTGCAATACTGCGACGAGGGGACTTCAGATCTCCGTCCTCATTCCATGAATATCGTTCACACCAGTAGTCTGGATCATTCTTTAGATAAGGTGCGTTCTTGATTGCGAATTTCATCTTCCATTCTTGAAAGTTTCTTTTTGTTCCAAAAACAGACAATGCCGAGGAAGAGAAGACCTCGTCTCGTAATTTGGTGAACTCTGGGCTCATGAGAGTTCTGGTAGGATAATTTACAAGCACAACTCTCCGATACGGAGTACTACTTGGAAATTTTGGATACACGACTTCTTTCGGTCGTCGATAGCGTAGGGGCGAATCGAGGGGTAGATCATTTGGGTATGGTCCAGGGGTGACGCCAAAATGGAGACACGAGCCTTTAAATATTAAAGTTGACCCCAAGGCAGTAGTGCAGGCGAGTTTGGGTCCTGGAAGGACAAATCGACCGGGGAAATAGTCGTCGGAGAGATACGATAGGAAGAAGACAATGCTGAAACTACCATCATTGTCGGCTTTATCCACATGCAGCTTTCCGGCGGATCCAAGAGCATTTTCGTCTCCTAGGTTTTGAGCAGGTTCCGAGATATTAATTTGTAGTGAAGTGACAGACTGGTTGAGTTCGCTCCCAAGTGCAATCGACGCCTCCCCAATCCATTGACTCTCATATACCTCTGAGGTGGTTTCTTCAAATCCATGAACCAGCATCTCATGTGCAAGAATAGCAGAATCCGAGAGCACCTTCGTAATAATCGAGCCGCCATTCTTAGAAGCTGGACCAATTTGAATCCCCCCATCTTGATGTCCGGGCTGCACGCTGAAACCAATTGTCCATGTGTTTGGCTTCTTGTTTTTGCTACTGGATAAGGCGCGCTGTACATCTTTGCTCAATACCAGTCTCTGGAGATCAAACAGCCTCCCTAAAAACCCGTGCGCCTGTGCTTCCATGGGTGTAATAAGTTTAGCATGTCCTACAGTACCATGTTTAGTGACCATATAATGACTGGCTCCATCATCCATATTTATCCATCCTATATCGTCCCATTGCTTCTGGGTCAGAAGATGATTTTTAGCCACTAGTTCCGGGACATTCTGGGCAAGCTCTTTACGGTTTTGTAGCTTCGTCTTAGCCGATAATGAAGGGAGCATGGAATGGTACCATGCACCATCCTTGAACTCCTTGGTGAATATGGGTGGGTCCTGAAAGTTTGTTGATTTAGTATGTGAGACTTTATTCACACTATCCGATGGAGAGTCCGGCATAATAAAATCTGGGGTCTGCTTTCGAGATCTCTCAGCCTTGTCATCCAGCGATGAAGTAATATCGTCTTTAAAATTCGAAGCAATCTCGATGGAGGTTGTCGTTGTGGTCTTCTTATAAGGCTTCCTATCCTTAGAATAAGAACTATGGTCATGGGCAGTAAGCGAGGCAGAGCCTGACAAAATTTGCTTCGTTTCTTTGAAAGGAGCCTCTTTGTTTTTTTGAAAGGAGCCTCTTTGTTTTGGGTTTCTCTTGTATTATTTAGCTTGACCGTGCTGTGCGACTTTTTAGCTAAGATTTTTACATCGTCTTCTGAGACTTTATCGTTATTCATTTTTGTAGATATGTTATCTCGTCGACTTGAGCTGGCAATTTCTTTTTGGATATAAACAACAATTCTAGGAAATCTCGTAGAATCGAAATGTGTGATTGAGATACGGCGCTTTGTTGTACTTGATAAGGAGTGGTGGTAGCTCAGTTGCTTATACATACTTTCGTCCCAAAAGGTCAACAACAAGCCTCTCTTATGCCTTCGCTAGAGGACTTTTTATTCCACAGATTCGTAAACGAGATCTGGTATTTGCGTAAAACCTTAATTACGCTAAATTTTGAAGGCGCATTAAATTAAAATTTCTGATTTAATGTATTGTTAGAAGTTATTTGAGATAGAAGGTCAAGTTCGGAAGTAGCAAGCAGTTGTTGAATATTTTGTATGACTTAAGCTGAAGAACAAGAATTGAGCGTGTGGTAAGTGGCCACCTCTCAATAAACGTATTTAGCATTGTTCTGGTTATTTGGGTACAAGGAAAAATGAATAAACCTGCCGTGTAAGCAAAACCTACAACCAAGATAAATGAACAATCAAATAGGAAAAGACCTTGCACTTAGTATAAACTTGCTGTATTGACCAAAAATGATTTGAATTTCTTAAAAGTTCTCAGATACGTCGCTGTACCGTATATAAAATGCAAATATTCTTTCAGGCCTTCCACACTATTTGGCAATCAATCAGCTCTCTCTCTCTTGCGCATCTATTATTCACCTGTTCGATGCATACGTACAATCTCATATTAGACCTCTGATATTTTACATAATTTCTACATAGATGAGCATTTTCTAGCAGCGTAAGAATTTCAAGCTGTTACGAGAGGTGATCAGAGAGTTGCAATGCATCGAAAGCGTAATCCCAAAGTTTTCTTTTTTTGTCACCCACAGTCAACAATTGTAAGATATTCACACACATCAAATATCAAAAGACACAACTGCAGCTCGATTTTATTTGACCGAGTTTGGAATTATTTGATTGTGGCCTAATCAATACTTCAAATCACCCAAGGTCCCATTCCATCCATCACCAGCCCCCATCATCCAACTCAATCCCACAATCTCAAGCCCATTCTTCTTCACCCACTCAGCGGCATTAAAAGACCGCCTATCTACAAACTCCTCCCCTCCTACGTCTTCTTTCGATAAGTTGAAATTTTCTGGTTCTCTGTACAATATGAATAGATAACGATGCGGCGTTGATCTAGAGATTGAATTTCAATAAGCTAAGAAGTCAAATACAAAATGATAAGAGCTTACTCATCTTTGGGGCCTGGACCTAGATATTCGGTGAGCGCAGGCTTCGAATGTGTAGCAATCTCCGTTTTCGTAGATGATGGTTTCAAGCCAGACACAACCCAATGGCGCCAATAAGCGAACTTTGGTTCTTCCGGAGTTGGCGCATCTGGATCTACCAGAATCAATGTATAAGATTTAGCTAATTCCTGATCCCAACTCAACCGTTAGACTTTACAAGTGACGAAGTAGCGGTATGCAGGCAAATATGCACTGTACTTTACTCACCTTGCTTGAGAAAGTTATCGTAGGTGCAGTTTTGCATTCGCTTGATCGAAACAAACTCCCAGGCGAAACTACTCTCTCTCCATATTTTACTATGGGTTGTATGATTGGCTTGAAATCAGGAATTAGTGGTGTTGAACCTAGTGCTAGATTCACAGCTGAGAGCGAGGCTTTTAGCTCTTCGAAGCTAAATTCTGCGGTCATGATTGCTTGTTGCCTTATTAAAGGGAGTGATCTATACGTGAAAATGAGGAGCAGTAGTGATATCCTAGGATGGAATGAGCTTTATGTTTGCAGAATGCAGAGCTGGAATTTACTCACTGGTGGAAGAATGGGAGTGCCAAGCCCGACCTGATACTGGGCAAAGTTAGACTCTAGGATAAACCCCTTTTGCTAAGCGAGATGGTTAGTCATCGGCTGATGGAGAGGCTCATAGAATGGCGAAGGTATTTTAGAGACTTTTGAATATGGCAAGAGTAGGTAACAAAGATATTCAGCATATTTTAAATTAAGAGTTTTTACCCGAACGACCAGATCTCCTTGTATAGAGTCAAATGTTAAATTCTGCCCCAGTATAAATCATAATGAGAATGCTTTGTGAATAAACAAGAACAACTCTTTGAAATGGAGTATAGTTTCTTGATGTAGAGCAAGATGTGACAATATGGTGGCTTGGGGGTCTCCCAGAAATGAACAGCATGGGCTATGGGACTTAGAAAACTTCATACAGGTCAACAGTACCATGAAGGGAATTTCCAGCAGTATGTGTAAATTATACTTGAACTTAAGAGCTTTTGGCACATCCTCCAGTGACCTAGCTACCGCCACTACAGTTTCGATACCATAGGTACAGATGGTAGACTCCTTCATTTCCGTAAATGGAGAACGATGACAATGTAGAATACTACAGGCAAGGTGTGTTAGGCGAGTCCTGTTGCCATGAACTTACTTTTCAGTGCAAACTGACATATGGTAGGCTGAGCAAAATTTGGCATGCAACAGGTTTCTGCAAAAAAACACTCACCTAACACAAACAAATAGTTCTTGTGTACATTATACAATGATACCGTCCGCGAATATGTGACTATGTCGGCAACTCCTACAAAATTATCGTAAACATTTTGTTACTCGTGTGGATCTTCAACATGAGAAGCTAGGTTGGGCATTTGAAAAACTATGAAATTTTAACTACAAATTTCTAAGGTATGAATGTCCTCTTTTAGCAGGATTTAATTTCTTCTATGCCGATAATTGTGCCTATTGGCTCCTGAGATGATACTTTCGTTACCAGGAAGCACGTGCATAACAAAATTCCATCACGTGAATTGTCAGAAGAACTTGGCATTCACCTTTGGTAGCTTTCGCGATCTCTCGTTCACATCCACCAGCAAATCACCGCCGCAATGGCTACCTTCAATATTCTTGAGCAGCGGGAAGAAGACGAATTACACAAGTTGCGACTGTTAAATGTCGAAGAAAAGCCCTTCAAACGAATCACCAAACGACTCTTAACACCTGGCTCCCTAGTTTCAACACCCTCAAAACTTCCCACTCCACCACCTGAGAACGCTGCCGACGATGGGTCTCTCGAAGCTGAAATGCAAAAGATTGCCGATGAGCGCCGTCAGTTCCGCGAAGATGTTCTCCTCGACTTTGCTGCTTTTGAATCTAGCATCGCGCGCATCCAGTTCTTAAGGAACGCAAACGAACAAGAGAGGGAACGGTATAGGGCAGACAAAGAGCGCATTCTTAATACGGCACAGGCGGTCAGGGATAGTACAGCGCAGTTGAGAATTCAACTTGAGGAGGCTAAGACGACCTTGGAGCAGCGAAAGAAGTTCGATAAACTGGCGGAGAAGATCACCAATAACAAAGCGCTACGCCCGCGGGAAGAACAGGCTATCAATTTGCAGAAATTGGAAGACGAGTGTAAGGAGCTGGAGAGGGAGAGCCTGACATATGGTGTAACGTGGGCAGAGAGACGAGAGCAATTTGGCAGAATTGTAGAAGAGGGTATGCAATTGCGACGTCTCATTAGGGACGAGAAAGAAGAAGTAGAGAGAAGGGAGGGGATGGACGTGGATGGCGGAGAGGAGGATGGAGAAGTTGGTGAGGGCTCAGCTGGTACCCGGACACCGAACTATGGTACACCGCGGCCAGATGGTGGTGTTGATGGCGAAGGGCTACGTCCGAGACCTATACCGTCGGGATCTATGTCACGGATCGGAAGTCGATCTAATAGCCGCGCTGCCTCTCCTGCTCCGTCAGAACGACGTGTCCAGGAAGATGTTACCATGGCGGAAGATTCTCAGAGAACGGATGCTGCGGCAGATACACCTATGGCAGGAGAGATGGATATTGCAGCCACGGCAGAAACTCCGCAAGTCACAATCGAGGAACCCATCGAAGACGGACAAAATATCGCTGGTAGTGGTGAAGCCGAGGACAAAATGGACACCACATAAAAGATGATGGGTGTTCAGACCTAATACCAAATGTATGATGTATAGTGTACCTAGGAGCTTATTTGATACCCCTTCCACCTGTAATAACGCCGTGATCTGACCAACTTTCACTGACTCTTGGGTATCATTCTGTATGCCTTATAAAACCTCCCATGTTTCCCATTGAGTCTACTCCACAACAGATTTCTCGTCCGCTTGCTCCGTTCCAACAGCCTTAGCTTGTGCAATCACCTCCTTTGCCTTTGTGACCTCTGCTTCTGGCGCATTACCTTCCTGCGCCTCCAGCTTATCCTCCAACTTTTGGGTTGCAAGGACGATTCGTTCGCGAAGTGGAGCGAAGACTGCCTTCGTCTCTTCGATTGCTGCGCGCTGTAATTGAGGTTAGCATTGATTTCAGATAACTGGACAAAGGATAGGTCGGCGGGGTGATGGCGGGGTAGCTCTGATTTTAACAAAACATGACTGAGTGATCCTCAAAGAGCTTTGGAACCATATCACAGGTTCTAAATAGCTCAAAGGACAAAGCCGAGCGTAGACTAACCTCTTGCTTCAATAAAAATTCAGCGTTCTCTTCTCCGTCTTCGCTCGCGATCAGCTTCTTAAGTCGCTCCTCCTGCTGCGTGAGCTCCTTATGGTATGATGCCTCTTCCTTGACTAAGCGGTGCACCGACGAAGTCGCAATTGCAAGTTGACTTGGGGGAGCCATAATGGTGTGTATTGTGTTTCGGTGAGGTTAAAGTGCCGTGGGTGTTGGTGGACTTAGATGCGATGTTAGGACAAAATCTGCCAAGCTCAATCCCAGCCAAGGCCAACCATAAGTTCAGGTACTTTTTATCATTTCCAATTGTCTCAATAGATATGTGGTTTTGCTTCCTCTTCTTCTTCGTTATCACTGTGTTACAATCTAAATTTATGAGCCATATATCTATTTTATTCTACTTTGACATACTGATAGACATGTTAATTTCCCTCCATTTATAATTGTAAAGTAGCGTTAGAATATTGGCATCACACCGCTTCATATATCCAGAGCTCCGGACGTCCTTCGGAACGAGCCAATTCTCTGGACTATTCATAAGTGATTGGTTTTATTATCGATAGAACCATTTGGCGTTCTTAGCTAGCTATTTCAGATCTTCCCTTTCTAACTTTGTAATGATATGAAAATTTCCAAGTATTTAAACAATGTCTACACTATTTGCTGAGATCAAAAGCTGCTTGGCGGGACATAAGCAGGTCGTAAGATGGGGCCTTTTTAACGAGTTCTAACATCCACTTCGAGGTGATATGCCCAATAGGTTTGCCCGAAACCCATATCTGGCGTCTTGAAGCTTTAGGAACCGCCTTTCCAATTAGTCTTGATCGTGCAGCGCTGATCTTTTCAATCGGGATTCTCTAGTACAGTCTTTTCTGATCAACCTCCGTGTTTTGGTGCAACTGAACTAAGAGTTTTTCTATGCTGGTCTGGCTCATTGGAGAAGCTTTGTCGCGCCAATACACTCCGAATGAAGTCTGGCCCGACAAAGCTTCTCCAATGAGCCAGCAAACTAGCACTGACGGAGCTGAGAGGATCTTCTGCATTCCATAATAAGCCTCAATATTTCGACCCTTGTCGAGCATAGCATGCGCTAGAGTGATGGACAATCCACTTCAATCGGAGCGCGCGATGTTCTGCGGGGTTCAGTAAACATGGGGAAAGCTTAGTGTGTGTCTAACTTATTGGAAATATCTCAATTATATAGCAGAACGGATTCAACGTGATAACAGCTATGTTGTAAGATCAACTTAAAAAGCCATTTACATATGAATATCATAATCTTGAAGATATTACCAATCCTAAGATCACAAAATTTAGTAAATGAAATCCCCCATAGTACGATAACTGAACAGCAGATTAAGTGTATCTTAACAATGTAGAGTGACCGTGTCTTACAGTTAGCACGTAGCTCAAAGAAGCAAGCGTCGATATCGATTTCTTTGCATATATTCTCTTTAAGGCCATCCGCCCAGAGACTAATGCTCGGACCCATAAAAGTTAAGGTCGAGCTGCAGCTAGTATTCCTTGCAACGAGAATGAAACTATCGAACTTCAATATACGACGAGGTATGCCTAACTATCTGACCGCATCGCCACTTGCTAAGTTTTGTACTAGAAACTGGCAAATGGCTGGGGACTCATATTCCGACACAACATAGTGATGACAATCTATATTCCAAGTCAGGGTATTATTTTAAGAAATATAGCTGGGTAATGAGATGGAAATTTTACAAGAAACGGGTTACTATTCTGTAGTCATTATGCTGATACTCGCCAACATAAATTTAGCACCACGCTGTTGTATTTCATGCTTTCATTTATGACTATACGACAGTCCTTGAAAATCTCAACTTACTGTTCTAGGCTTTCGCTTATTATTCAGCTTCCCTATTTTAGATCTTAGGTACAATATCCCTGTGATGCGGCACCAAATTAGCGAATAAGCGAGGTGTAAAAGGGGACCCGACCACGTGTAAACATAGGGTCGAAATTGCTGGCAGGTACATTAGGGCGTGGGGAGAGGCTATACTACAATTGGTTTTCTTCAGGTTTCAGCTCAATGTATTCTATAGAACTGCTCCACCATGGTCGGTACGAGTTTGTAGTTGGTTAGCTTCTACTATAGAGCTGTCCAGACTCGTTAATTTTGTCAGTCTAGAGCAAGTTTAGAGACCATATAGTCACTCTAAATGACTGTGCTAGCTTGATCTTAGCTGTAGATTCGTTATTCTTGAAGTTCATAAATAACTTGGCTACCCTCTTGAATCAGAGCTGGTGTTTCTATTCAACAACTCAACATTCAACTAGTCAACATGTATCTCCTCAAAACCCTTGTGTTTCTAGGGCAGGGTATCGTTCTTACGAACGCCGCCGCTGCTTGTGCGGCAGATAACTGCGCGAGGGCGGTCACCGGAACTCAAAAAGGTCCTTTATTTCAGGCAACAGCAAAACAAGACTGCTCGAGCTTCTTTCAAGCTACAGTCTACCCTCCAACAGTGACCAGCACAGGTTACACTACCGTTTATCCGTCAACAACAACCCTGACGATCACGACATTGCTTGTGTCCGAATCTACCACCGTATTTCCATTTACGGACCGGGTGCTCACGACATATACCACAGCGACGGAGACTGTCATTTCTGACGTTGTTTCCACAGTTCTGTCGACTGTTGTTTCGACCATAACGTTAATACCAACCGAGCCACCCAGAGCTCCACCCCGTAGACGCACTATTGTTCCGGCAAATCTTGTTTCAACACCAATCACTGTATCCCCTACCAAAGTTCCTACGTATGCCAGCGCCTGCGGTGGCGTAGCTAGGTATAGCAGCGCCTGTTCCTGCTTTGGGATCACCAAGACCACCGTATGTAATTCTAGAGAATAGAATTCGAAGATATAGGAGTCTAAATTTTAACGTACCAATAGGTCACCCTCCCAACACCCACATCTACAAAAGTGATCACAATAACTGGTAAGAGAGACAAGCTCTTCACAAGGTTTAAGGCTAATATTTCCTAGGAGTGGCCACTGCGACCCAAAATGTTGCTTTTACAAACACAGAAACAGTTTCGTGTGAGTCTCTACCTGTACATACCAGCTTTGGAAAATCCAACTGATCCAAATAGTGACAACTACAATCATCTCAAGTGTGGTAGACTCCGAGACAGTCACATCTACAAACAGCCAAACCACGACAACTCTTGTCACATCCACGACAACGGCCTGCGTCCCTGCAGTACCCACTGGCAATATTCTCACCAATCCAGGATTTAATGACGGCAGCTTCAACGGATGGAATCCAGGCGGCAATGGTCTATTCCTCAACTCAATCACTACCGATGCTCAATGCGGTGCATATGGTGCCAAATTTACCGTATCTGCAGCGTCCAGTTATGCTCGCATTGGACAAAGGTTTAATGTCATAGACACGAAGACGAGCTATAAGATTCAGACTTATGCGAAGTTGGTATCGGGCAATCCTGCCAACTGCTATTACTATATAACTTGTCAGAAGCCCAGTAGTTTTTCATCAGCAGACAACATAATACGGCAAATACCAGTGGGTGAGATACCGACCGAGTGGACTGCGTTTACTATTAATTGTCCTATTGCGGCGAATCAGCTCACAATGTCGCTCTCGCTCCAGTGCAACCAGGGTACAGGGCCTGTTGCCATTGCAATTGACGAGATAGCTATGTCTCCAGTAAACTGATAGGGTTGGCTTTTTGAAACTATCATAGCTCTACTCGATTAGATGGTTACTGTTTGGCTTTACTAGCACTTAATTTATATAGCGTCTCAAACATAATTGAATTGAATGAAAAAATAAGTAAAATATTACCCTTTAAATGAGTGAAGACAAACTTTAGTAGATAGTACGAATCTCTTCGATATGCCTCCTAACTCAATCACGTAGCTATTTCGCTACTACCCTGTCCGTCTTTGGTTCTAACAATAAATTGTCTTGAGGATTAAGGGGTATGATAGACCAGAATACCATTTTGGTGACAGGGGCCCAGGCGTCCAAACGCTTTGATGCAATATCTAATCAGAGCAAGATATCAAAGAACCAGCGTAAATGTCACAAATTCTTAGACATATTTCAAACATACACTCATATAATGGCTTTGACAAACGTAGGAAAGCTCTATTTTCAATTCCAGCTACTTTTCTACTATTTGTTCTTACTGAGGTGACTCAACCCCGTCTCTCTTAGCATTCCCGTCCCTGCTAAACCCCTCACAAGTTCATAGGCACCTCTCACGCAATCATTAACCCCGACTCCTAAATAACTGCTCCCTGCCACGCTCAATCTTCCATTAAAGTCCGACTGTAAAACTCTATCCGCCGCTTTTAGCTTCTCCTCGTGGCCCACTTCGTACTGCGGAATGCAGTCTCTCTGCAAACCGACTAATACCTTCTCGGGCACAGCGTCAATCTTCAGATGTCGTTGTAAGATCGCGAGCGCCATGGCGGCACCTTCATCTTCGGTGGGATACTCGTCGTTTCGGAATGAATCCCACCAATGTCCCCCGAGCATGACAGTCACTTTAGTACCAGATACCGAGTCTTGACCGACAGAGGAGTAGGAGTCAAAGACGACTCCTAGTGCACATTCCGGGTTCTGGTCGTACGAGATAGAACGAGGAATCAAGTAGCCGAAACCCTAGTCTATTGTCAGGAAGTACTAATTGAGATTGGGTTAGGTACTTACCGCTTCAGGAAGCAGATTTGAGTCGGAGAAAAAGAGGTTAACCACCATTACTGTCACAGAGCGGATTCCGCCTAGAGTGGGGAGCTTTCCACCACAGATTGCATCCATTTTAGCTGCTGGCAGTGTAGAAATGACATGATTGTAGCCGATCGTCTCACCGTCTCCAGTGACATTGACCTGTAAAAATTAGCGAATGGAGACTAACGGCCTAGAACGCTTCAACTTACTTTCAATTCATCATGCTTTACATCTGAGTTTTGTTCCATCTTTAAGTTTTCCACCTTTGAGCCCATTTTGAATGTCACATTTGAATTGTCTAGAAAACTGGCAGCCACCGAATCCGAAAGTCCTTCAAGCCCGGATTTGAGTGTATAGACACTCGCTGACTTCATATGTTCAAGGAGACTGCTCCCGCTCAACCTTTCCATCATCTCGTTATGCAGTTGAACATCTCTAGCTGACGAATACAATTCGTTTTTACGCGCCGCGCCAATCACACCTTTAATTATGCTGCCATATTGACTTTCGTAGTTCCAAATTCGTGTGAGAAGACTTTTTGCACTCAACTTATGGATATCTCCGGCGTATATGCCATGGAACATAGCCGATGCAATATTTTCCCCCACAGCTGGACCGCCATTTCGTCTGGCGAGGAAGGATGCGATTGATTCGTCTTCAAGTGTGTCGGGCCGTTTCGGTCGAGAGTATTCGAAGAGCATGCCTGGTATTAATCCTTTGAAGGCTGGTTCTGTCATAAGAGACCAACCCATAGAATAAAGGTCCTGTCCTGGACCAGGCATCCGAACGAGATGGTCTGGATAATAGATAAATCGATTCCGAGCTGCGACAGAGTCTTTTGACGTGATGAGTAGCTCTGAATCAAGACCGAGATTATTTATCTACACATTCGGAATATCGATTAGAATTTGGATTCCCAATTGGATATCATCAATCAACGTACAATATCCAAAGTCACAAGTCCTGCCGGCGGGTTTGGTCGCAAAGTCCGAGGACCTTGCTCAAAGACCACATCTCCAGTCCCAACATCAATACGCTGACTCTTCATCCAGCCCCCGAGTCTATCATTTCCCTCATAAATTGTTATTTTAGCCCGAGGAAGCTCTCGTGTAAGGTAATGTGCAGCCGCAAGTCCCGTTATACCACCTCCTAAAACAGCAATTTCAGGAGCAGTGTCATTCCCATTCGCACCAATTGACTTCTCATTGTATGTAGTAGCCGACGCCTTAAACTTAGTCAGTTGTCCACTCCGTGGCTGCTGCCGTGAGGGAGTTGTGTGTAATGCCCTGGAGCGGCAAAGAATGGAGTTCAGAGACTGGCGTCCTGGGGTTTGGCAGCGCGGCGTGATGAAACATTGCCTAAGGAGTGTAACCAGAGCATGTTCTGGCAAGTGAGGAGGCATTACCAACTCAAGAAAATTGACGTGCTGGTTGTGAAATGCATCAAAGCTATTCCAGCGTAGATTCCATTGAAGTTGATGACGAGGCTGAACAATGTCTAGTGCATGTTCACTAGCCTCTCCAGTTTACAAGGGGTAATTTGCCGAAACCTAGGCACGAACCAAACCACCTATGAAATTGTATCATAAATCCGACTCTCTCCTTGGTGATAATCTATAATAGCCTAACAGGCACTTGTATTCAATACGTTTATAAATCGTGATGTGAGTCTGAATAACTCCAGACGTGATTTAACCGGAAATATGGCTACAGTTGGGTAAAATTCTGCGAAGCTAAGGTATACTTTATTCATTAACTTTGGTCAATAACATGCGATATGTCGCTATGCACGTATCCTACAAGACGGTAAGAGAGTTGCGGATTTCAGGAGATTTCGTTATTAAGGCTCGCTTAAGCTCGCTTCAATCTACTGATACCAGATTTAGAGGCGGAAGATATTTTATAATACTATTTTGTATGCTGCTCTGCCTAATCAACAATAGTATCGAGAAATAAGAAGTAAAATAGAACTTTGCACGTCTTCACACACGCACTTATATTTATATATATGCTCTCTATGCTCTCTATTGTTCAACATTCTGACATATGTTTTATTCACGTCCGGTATACCATGAAATCTTGAGCAACAGGAATATTCTGAAGGCTTTTCTCAGGTTCAGCGACTAAATCTAGCTCAGAGCAACATAAAACAAACCCGCTCACCATGTTGGGCTGGTTTTGTTTGAACTTGAACAGGTTGTGTTATTACCTGTCAGTTGAACAAACTTTCGATATTATATGAATCCATTAATCTACAGACTATCTAGTAAACAGTGTCATTGCGAAGCCTCTTCAATAAAACTTCTACATTCGTCCCAACTTAGAGTTGAGTGAATCTGTATCTTGTCTAACAAAGATTTTCGTGATACTATACGCGTTTGAAAGAAACTAATTTGAATCATTAATTTCATCTTATATTACACTTACTACGCTTTAACATCATTTAAGTTCATTACATGAGTTGGCTTGTTGCGTAACTGTTTCCCCAGCCGTGGCCAATTTCTGTTGCCGGCGATTTTTCCTACGGCTACTCACACAGCACCAGACACAAGGGCTTATAAATGCTACAGACAATAGTGGTATACCAATGCAAATGAACATATACAGACTTGTGGCGATAAACGAGCCTGCCTCTTGCCGATGCGGGTCGTATTTACCCTTAGGAATGATCTCGCCGGGTGTCCATGTTGGAACTGACATGAAATTGGTCAGATCTGGCAGCATAGGAGTCAAGGTCGACCTGTCCGATGCGTCCCACGTCACAAGCCAGGCCTCTTGCACAAAAACACGTGTTTCTCCAGGGACCTGAATGGTTTTTATACCTGTCTGGTCCTGGCCTGTTGTTATTTCAGTTTCAGTCATGTATGTAGTGCGTATACATTGATCTGGACCAGTATTTAAATAGCTACTGCGTTCTAACATATATCCACTGAAGCACGGTCATTAGTATCATGAATTTTTTTCAATGCTCTACTCAACAGGAGTATGTAGATGAAAAATATTGACCTGGCACAGCAAAATGCTGTCGTAGCCGAGGAACCATCACTGGTCACCGCAGCCATATCATAGTAGATCCAGGCACTAGGGCAAACAGCCGGGCTGAAGTGATAGCGGCTTTGCGGAACTATCTTGTCCCACCTGGATGGGACACATGATGCCACGGGCTCCAAGACTGGTATATAGGTATTCTTTGTATACGTGCGCGTGGAATTAAGAACTGTATAAGTTTGAATGTATTCAATACTGGGGGACTTGCGAGTCCGAGTCAAATCTCGCTCGCATCCAGGAGGTTGTATGAATGGTGTAGTAAGCGCGAGGAGCGCAGTCGCGGTCGCCTGAATAGACGATGCGGTGGTGGTGAAAGACATGCGTGTTCAAGTTGATAGGTTCGAGGGTGAGAATAGGGGACCAGCCTTCTTAAGTGTTACCTGCAAACACGCTAAGTATACATGCGAAGATAGACCCCAGCAAAATTCGTATAGGCGTTCGATAATAAAAGCAGCTGATTTGGTTGGTCAAGCGACATGATAATCTTGGCTTGTGTTGCTAATATAAGTGTGCAGTTTTGATATATGCAAGGTCTACGGAGCTCGCTTAGCATTTGTACCAGTGACCATATAATGATTTTTAATACGCATCCGATGTGTACCTCAAATAGCACCTGTGAAACAGCACATAGGGAAGATACGTCCAAGGATGTTCTTACAAAAAACCACGGCCGTAGCTAGGCTGTTACTGTAAACTTTACCAGTATTTTCTTTGTAGGCGCAGCAGCACTAGCGTTCAATTGAGACGGAAAATTCTCCACTTCGCCCGTACTGAGGCTCTGTTCTGTTAGAATTTGGTTGGTTTATTCACATTTCGAGCCTGGGGTTGGATGCTCCATTTGACCCCTTTTAATTTTCCAAATTCAGCATAGGTATACGTCAAAATGCTAGCGGCATGGCAAATGTACTGGAATCGAAACCACTAGCTCCTGTTATAGGATCTACTGTAGGTTGTATCGGTACAATATACCCAATTCATCAGGAGTCATTGGCTTGGAATCTCTACACACACATGCTGAAGGTGTATATGTCTACTAACAGAGTGGCTGCAAGGGATACGCTAGGCTAAAGTCGGAATTGAGAGAGCATATCTTTATCTAACAGCTAAAGATACGGTGAATGCGTGATTTATATGGCAGTTCAGGCACAAACCAACCCTGTACTATCTTTCTATTTTGGCTCGGATGGCTGAGTTGGTGTTTACAACTCGTTCAAATAGCCAGAGGCATATCGAAGGACTCTTGAATCTTGAACTCAAAGAAGAAACTTCGATTTGTAAAGCTAGCTATGAGATAAGATACTTTCGAGACGAATTGCTAATATCAGATAAATTTTAAGGTGAACTTTTATGTCAATAATATATATGTATTTATTCACTCCAAGAGTATTCATAAGCTATAAATCACTACTTGCTATGTATCTTGCTTAAAATTCCCAAAACCCTAACCGCACCAGACACTTAATTCATGAATCATTTCTTAAGAATGGAGTCTGATGTATGAAATAAAACTTAACAAAAAACTTTCACACTTCGAGCTTGTGGAAACACACATTGTTGGCAATTTACTAGCTACCTGAGTCTTTGCTCTAGGCGCCAACAAAAGTTGAAGCTCTATTCTCTGCTTAGTACATTAAGGCCCCCTGAGTTTCATAGTTCCTGAATGCCTCCCTTAACGCCTCCCGCCAATTCCAAAAGACATCGCGACCCGCTGTAGACTCTTCCACAGGTAATATACAATTTTCCATCCCAAGAAACCTTCATAAAGCATAAACTCTATGCAATCAAACCTTCACCCCCCGGATGATTAATATCCATCGTAGCATCAGGTGCTGATCCCGGAAGGACAAGTTCTTCTGGCTTCTCTTCATCATTCACAAATTTTCTCTCGCTAACATGCTCCTTTGCGACCCAGACCTTGTCCTCAAACTTCCCCCGCTTCTGACCTTCCTCATGCTTGAACGTACAGGTGGGGTTCAAGCAAGGGTTCCATTTACACATAGTCTTGAGATGGACAAACTTACAACCCTCCACCAGACAGTCTGCTCCATTACGGCACAAAGGCATTGTGGGATGGCGATATGGGCAGCTCTCTCCCTTGGTACAGTTTGGATAGAACATGCAGTCTTGCTCAACTTGATGTGCAAGCTTCTGCGCTGGTGATGGATGACGACCTGTACACTTCTTGTTTTTGCAGGCCGCCCCGAATGGGCAGTGATCAGCTGGATCAATGGCAGTCCCGGGTGGAGCTGCTGGAGACTGGTGTGCAAATTTGCAATCCTTGTTGGTGCAAGAGAGGTTCCAACGACAAGTCGAATCTGGAGAAGCATCCATTTTAGAGTCTGACATTTGAGGGTCTACGGTTGATGATTCCCCTCCACGGTGTACTTGATCCTTATTAAACTTTCCTTGGTTCTTGTCGTGGTAACCATTTTGGCGATGTGGCTGTTGCACCCGATCAAAGAGGGACTTTCCTTGTGGTTGTCTGTTGTTATTTGCCATTGGATTTGCCCCGAAGGCCACTCCCGAATTGGCCATCTGTTGTTGGAGCTGCTGTTGCTGTTGAGGGTTCAATAGGTTCGCATAATACTGTGTTTGCTGCTCGAGCATTGCATATAACTGGAATTGTTGTTGAGGAGTCATATTCATCATATTCTGAGCAGTTTGATTTTGCTGAGGCATATTCCGACCATTTGCCCGTCCTGCTGCACCTTTGATCAAAGTTTGTTGTCGTGGTCCAGTTGGAGGTGTGGCTCGATGAGTGTTAATCCTCTCGTTGCCGGATTGTGGTCGAACTCTGTGGAGAGCACTGTCGGGTGTTCTGGCCATGGCTTTCGTGAGATGATTCATGAAGCGCTTGTCCCTAGGATTTGAATTCGCGCCACTATTTCGCATCGACTTGGGACCTGTAGGTCTGTTTTTGGAATTAGTACTTTTACGTAGTCACGGGGAAAGTTTGAGGCAATGGGAATCCGGTGAAAGTTCCATGGATAGAAATACATACACATGTGCTTCTCCTGTTGGGATATCGCCCATCTCTGCATCCTCATTCTGGGCATCACCCTGCGCCATAGTTGTATCAGCAGCTGATTGCCCCGCGTTTACTCCGCTAAGTTGCGCCTTTAATACGTCCACTTGTTCAAATAGCCATCTCGAGAATGCCAGTACTCCGGGATCATCTGGTCCGAGTTGAAGAAGATCGCCAGACAGTTCAGTCGCGAGCTGAGATTCGGTTTTCCCATTTGACCACAGGAGAATGATGTATTCTGCCAGCGCTGCATCATCATCAAGACCTGTGCTCCAGCCTAGCTCAGCTAACTTTGGTTGAATAGCAGCGTTCAGCGCCGCGGAGAGCTGGGAGTCTAAGTTGGCTTCGGTAGCCATTTTGGCCGTTGTTCAAGTTCGGAATCAAGTAATATTTCGAGAAGTAATGCTTCGACTCGATATCCGCGATAGTTTCGAGGGCAAAGACAAAGGAATCGATTCTATCAGATAACCTCAGTCGCTAACACAAAGCAACAAAGGAATGCGAGTATGTAGCTGGGTTCGTGAGTTGATTTTGCTTGGTGAGGCTGTCAAAGAAATCTGGCGATGCTTCTTCAGAGGAATGGGAACAACAAGCCTCCTCACGTGACCACGCTAGAGATTGTGGCAATGCAGTAAGGCTGTAGTAGCCTTGCAAGAGTAATTACATCAGACTACGCTGACAAATCAATCTATGGCCTTCTTTGAGTGAGGAACGATTGGTAAAGGTATTGGACTGTGTGGAAGCTCAATGAGATATAGTAACCTCATCTTAGCTATCGCTGTTACTATTCTAGGAAATAGGCACCGGCATATCGAGAAATATTCAGCTCGTCGTATCTTATCTCTATCATTGCTCTGTGATTAGCATATCATGTGACCATTGCTACCTCGTACTTCCTGCTTGTTCTTTAGCTCAAGACTTCTTTAGCATATTCTAAATAAGTCTTTCACAAATTGATAGTGCATTGTTCATCTGTATTAATAGTTAAAACTAAGCATACACTCTGAATATTCATGGCATTCTAAGCTACAGAATATCACAACCCGCACTTTGGATCGGATTCAACGTCTCAAGTGTCAAGGAAGTCTCGATTTTGTATCTCGATCGGCGCTGTCAGAAATGAGACGGTACGACATACTTGTCAAGCCTGTCGCTGCTTAAGTTCATGACCTCGAAGCCGTAACGAGAAGGGTTGCTGGCCGAGCGGACTTTGTGTTACATGCCACCTGTTTACGCAACAGGTTTGAGTACGACACTCGAACCGCAATCTGTGATTTCTTGACCCTGGATCTTTGGGTTTAGATTTGACTTCTATGCTTTTTGTCTGATTCTTCAACGCTAAGTCTTTTGAAGGAGTTGTGCTAGCAACTACACAATTAGAATCCAGAGACGATTGGAGTCAGGCCATTGGATCTGATTTCTCCCAATAATTTCACCTTTGTTTGTATTACTAGAAAAGGCGGTGTTTCTAATCTTGTGTGACTGTGCAAGAGTTGCTGCATTATTGAATAATCGTCTTGAGCGACAAGCATTATTTAGGACAACTGGTTTCTGATAAAACAGAAAAGAAATCCTTCAGCAACGTTTATTGCGCAACACAGTCGTTTTGATTTGAAAATAAGGCTAACAACCTCCTCAAAATGTATTTCCTCTGCCTAATCGAGCTTGTTCTTACCGTTTTTGTTATTCCTGGTTCAGCAGTATGGCCTGCTCCCCAATTCATTACCACGGGTCACTCGACTTTATGGATCGAACCAACGGTTCAAGTCACATACAACGGGCAAAAAGTTTGGAATAACCAACCGTCTCCCATATTCGGACAAGCCAATGAACAGTTTCTGGATCCAGAAGTATACCTTGATGAAGACGGTGCCGCGAGCCTGAGATCTAACGAAGCGATTGTACAGCGTGCTGTAACTAGATCGATGAAAACGTTGTTCGATAAAAGCCTGGTGCCATGGAAACAACATCCTCGACACGAGCTCAGTAAATTTGAGCCTTATCCTGGTCCAAAGAAGGTCTTTGTTAGCAATCTTTGCATCACTCAGAAAAGTTACCAACACAACTTTAAGCCATTGGCAGGCGAAGTGGACGAATCGTATAATTTAACCATTAGCCAGGATGGGAAGGCAATCATTGACGCGAATTCTGCTTTTGGAGTGCTGCACGGACTGGAGACGTTCATTCAACTATTCTATCAACATTCTGTCAGTGGTAGAGGCATTTATACTCCATTGGCACCAGTGGACATTATCGATACGCCAAAATTCAAGCATCGCGGTTTAAACCTGGTATAAATGATTACTACATCCTAATTTCCATTCTTTAGTTTTTCTTAGTATACACTAACTAGTTCTCTAACAGGATATTGCAAGAAACTGGTATCCGGTTTCTGATATTCTCAGAACCATCGATGTTCTTTCCTGGAACAAGTTTAATCGAATTCACCTACATATGACAGATTCTCAATCATGGCCATTAGAGGTACCTGCATTACCTTTGCTATCCCAGAAAGGTGCCTATTCTCAGGGCCTCAGCTATACTCCATCCGATATCCGTCATATCCAGATATATGCTCTCGATCGCGGAATTGAAACCATAATCGAAATCGACATGCCCGGTCACACCACCTCCATCGGTCTAGCCTACCCAGAGTTAATCGCTGCGAATAATGCCCAACCTTGGCAAGAATACTGTGCTGAGCCTCCATGCGGTTCCCTCCAGTTGAATAACCCTGCTGTTTCTACCTTTCTAGAGCAATTGTTCGGCGATATTTTGCCGCGAATTGAACCATATACAGCATATTTTCACACTGGGGGCGATGAAGTCAACAAGAATACCTACCTTTTAGACCCGACTGTGAAATCCAACTCGAAAGAGGTTCTCCAGCCCTTAATTCAAAGGTTTGTAGATCGAAACCACGATCAGCTTCGTAAAGCTGGACTGACGCCTGTTGTTTGGGAAGAAATGCTTCTGGATTGGGATTTGAAACTAGGGAACGATGTCGTTGTACAGAGCTGGCTAAGTGACGATTCTGTTGCTGCAATTACAAAAAAAGGTTACAAAACTTTGGCTGGGAACTACAATTTTTGGGTAGGGTTACAGTCTCTACACCTCCATTCGTTCAATTTTTATATTAGAAGCTGACCGTACATCAGTATCTCGACTGCGGCGCTGGCCAGTGGCTTAACTTCGACAACGGCAACTCCTTCCAGACATACTACCCATTTAATGATTACTGTTCCCCTGTTAAAAACTGGCGACTGATCTACTCCTATGATCCTTTGTCTGGAGTAGCAAAGGATGACCAGCACCTCGTTTTGGGCGGCGAAGTGCATATGTGGTCGGAACAGACAGATCCGGTGAACTTGGATCCGATGGTTTGGCCGAGAGCGAGTGCGGCAGGCGAGGTGCTTTGGTCTGGTAGACAGGATAGCGAGGGCAAGAACAGAAGTCAGATAGAAGCTGCGCCGAGATTGGCAGAGTGGAGGGAACGCATGGTTTTGAGAGGTGTCAGAGCAGGACCAGTGCAGATGGTATTCTGCACGCAAGGAGATGGGGCGACATGTTCATTGTAATCAGGTTGTTGGTTACCGGCCAGTTTAGAATATCATCATGCGAAAGCTTTTCAGCATCTCTAGGATGTGTTTTCTTGCGTTCTTTGATATATTAGACCCTTTCATACTGAGTTCTATTTCAGGTTCAGTGGCTCTGGATTGATTTCTGAAGTCATATGATAAACAGAAAAAGCTACGTAATTCCAAGCAGAGCATTCTTGCCAAATGAAATAATTAGAGCGAAGTACTCCAAGCCCCATTTTCTGAAAAATGCGTATGCATCTCATCTACTAGCCACATCAGTTCCCTTCTATTTATATTGCAAGAAATCTAATTTTGACATCTACCAAGCATATAATCTTTTTCGCGTTAAGCTACTAATAACTATTCCACCTGCCATAGTTTAGGTAATACTACTTTAGCATAATCGAATCCAGCCTACCCTTAAATACCAAAGCTCTTCCTTACCGCAATACCGAACCTCTCAATAGCGACCGTCATACCTTCCTCACTCGCTGCCGCAAATGTCGCTCTGAAGAAAAGCTGTGTCGGTTCAAATCCCGATCTTTCAGCCGCAAACCATGAGCCCCTTGATATCAACACCCCTTGGTCAACCGCAGAAAGAAATATCTCCTCTTCGATATCAATAATGCTCTTTGTAGATGCGTGGGGATGTTTGTGCCAATCTAGATTGAGCCAGAGGAACATGCCCGCCATCGGCGGGTTCCAGGTCACTACCTCCGTTGGAAGATATTTCTCGCAGGCGGCTAAGATAGTCTTTCTTTTTGTCAGTTCTTATAGCTCCTTTGATCACGCGATTTGGGAAGGCCAGAGGAAGGAAAGTTAGGAGACATACATCGCGTCTGTTGGTATATTGTAGCCTTAAGTTAATCAACCATTGCAGATATCCGTCATGGCCCCAGCTCTCATCCAAAATCTTGTATAGGACCAACTGAGAAATTCCGCTAGGGTTCTGGTTCGAACATTCATTGTGACGGACAAAGCGCTCGATAATCTGTTCGGAAGCTGTGATCCAGCCAACTCGCGTTCCAGGTGCGATGACTTTGGAGAAAGAGTCCATACGCATAACGCGACCATCGACATCCATGCTGAGGTAGGTTGGTATTAGAGTCTTGAGGAAGTCTTCATTTGTTGCAGGAAGGGGGGCGGCAGGAGCATCAGGTCCTGTATAAGGCTGCATTTGGCTGTGATTTCAAAGTCAGCGGTTTGGTTTTAAAAATGATGCAAATACTGAATCTACTATCCAAACACCTTATCCTCAGATATGCGAATTTTGTTCGATTTTCGATTTCTTGCGGGATTTTGAATTCAACTCACAGAAAGTAGTATGGCTCGTCTTCAAGAATATATAGATCATGCTTCTGAGCTACTTTGTAGATTGCACGTCTGCGCTCTGTACCTTGTGTCGCTCCGGTGGGATTCTGGCCCGATGGAACAGTGTAGAGAACGAAAGGCTTCCTGGCTCCTCTAGACTTTGCATCCCAATTAGACAATAATTCATCCAGAGCGTCCGGAAGTAAACCCTCACTGTCCATCTTGACTCCCAAAAACCTTGTGGTACTGTTAGTACCAATTTCGAAATACATATGCATGCTACTGTTTATCCCCGGAACTTACTTGATACCCAATGGCAACGCAGTTTCCACAGCACTTGCAAATGTGTACTCTTCGCTCAGCACGAAATCTCCTCTTTCACAAAGCATCCTATAAGTCTGTTCTAACGCACTCGTGCTTCCCACTGACAACGCGCATTGCCAGTCTTGATATGGCGGATTGCACACAATTTCGGTATGTTCCGTAACAAACCTCAACACTTGCGCCGATCCCATTCCCTGTCCATAGTTCAGCGCGACTGCTAAATCATACGTGCCTTCGCCTTCCGTCTGATCATATTTGCCAGCTTTCAAAGTTTCACCAGATTCTCTGCAATCAGCTTCGGAAAAGCGGGGTGGTTTGGGCACCTTGACGGTAATCTCTTCGATGGGAAAGTATTCTGGACACGGAAGACCCCCACCAAGGGATATGATACCAGGACTCTTAAGGAACTTTGCCGCGCCTTTTAAACTGGAAGGCGTCCGAGATTTGCTTTCTACGCTGAGGTAATCTGAAGCTCAGGGTCAGCGGCGCATACGCAGCGAGGGTTTGAACTTACGATCCCAACGTTTAGCTTTAGGTTTACCTGCACCGGGACTCTTGAAGAAATCACTGTTGGAGTAGGCGGCAGTTCCTGCAATCAATTTGCCTGATTTGGCTCTTCGAGCAGAAACACCATGCACAGTCAGTGGAGGATCAGGGAGGACGACTGCGTCCACATCCCTCGTACCCTCCACAGCTACCTCAATTGCTGATGGAGGTGCCATGAGAAAGATGAAGAATAAGAAGAAGAAGAAGTTAAAAAGGATTTTACGGAAGAGACAGAGAACAATGCTTTGCACAATTGAGTGTGTTTGGTTTGCTGCCCGGAAAAGTTGTGACTGACACAAAGAGAAGGCTGAAGGATGGGGTTAGATAGTACAGTGGATGTAGTCTATAAGGCGTAGGTGACTCTTATCTGCCGAAACCTAACTACAAATAGAGAAGCGGTCAAGAAACAATGCACAATCTTACTCGTGTGTTTTGACCGACTGTAAGAATCAATAAGACGAATTGGCCAATTGGTTGTATTGTCGATTTGCATCCATTCAATTACTTAAGTAAAAGTTAAACGGGATGATAAAGCTAACGGCTAGATGCCGAGGCAGCGACTCTAACCGTTACTAAGCGGCTTATGAGGATCCAAGCGAGCCCCTTTATTCCTGTACTCTTATTAGGTCTTTCGTAAAAAGCGTCTTAGATGACGTTTAGGGTTGTCACCAGACGTCTTAATTCTCATAAATGTGAATTTATAGGCACGTGATAGAGTTGCAAGTAAAACGAGGCTGTCTGCAATGAATCTGAAATCAATCTTGCTTATGTATACGTTCGTAACAAAACACTGATACAGGCATCTTCAGGGGTTCTGTACACCATACCGGCGACGCCCAGAGAGTTTTCTAAATGTACTGGACACTTAGTCATCCATAGCATCATAGCTAGCCTCACCTCCATCAGAATCGTCTTCCTTCTGTCTCACCACCACGTCTTGGATTTCTTCGTGCACAAAGTCGCCTAGCCTAGCACTTTCCATAAGCACAAGTCTAGCCTCATTCTCAGTGATTCTCAGATCTTCCATGATCAACAATGTAGTGACCTCAGGCACCAAGACCATCTGTAGAAAAGCGCTCACACTCCGAGCCATTATTACCTTATCCTTCACAGCCCTTTCTTTCAATAGCTTGGTGAATTTAAGCATGATGTGTTCCGAAATGATACGCAAACCACGTGAGCCATAATATCCCGGAGTGAGATTTCCTGTTGTTTTAAGTAAATTACGTTCTGTTCCTGCCTCAACAATATCATCAAGTATGGCTCGGTAATGAGAGTCTTGCCCTCGGATAAGACCCTCAATGAATTTGTGGTGTTGAGCGATGCGCGCATCTAGACTGTCCCAATCAATCTGGGGATAACCTTTATCACTCCACTCATTCAAAGCTGTGTCTTTTTGATGGCTATTGCAAAACCTTTCTTGTTGCCTTATATTCATGAATCCTTGCGACTTGAGAACTTGCTTGTCAATCGGTGTGTTACACATGGGGCAGCGGCCAAGATGTGGAGGGAGAACAATATCTTCTTCAATTGGCGACTGCGTTCTGTCACGGTATATGTCTTCTGAGAGCATTTCGCTGAGCCCTGCTGGAAGCTTGAAGTTCTTGATAAGGTCGTGCGGTTTAATAGGTGACTGCGGAGAGGAAGTTTCCTTTCTCAGAGACTTTTGGTGATTAAGAGGAGAAATAGGGTCGCCTAGCGGCAATTTGAACTTCGAAATATTGATACTTTCCTTTACCAGGTTATCTTCTGAATCAGACGTTTCGTGTATTATGAACTTGGATTTCTTTAGATCCGAAGTCTTTTCAGGAGAGGAGTCCATCTGCGGTAGCTTCAATTTCTTCTTAGGTGTTGACTTGTCGCGAAAAGGCGGGGTTTCATCGTCACTCGACATATACGTATCGTGCAGTATGAGTGTCTTAGCTTTGGCAGTGGATACTTCATAAACACTTAGCATTGTAACGGTTTTCAATGAAATTTAACCTACCCATAGCAGGAGCTTTAGAACACAGAGATATCGATCCCTTGGGTGTCTCGCCATACTTTTTGGTACGCTTAATCGTCCTCCTCGCCGTCCCCTGAAATTCCATCTTGTCTCTGATACTAGAACCTAACTCATCGGCATCTTCCTGGGTTTTCCTCTTGTTGGTGTCGGCGCCCCGACCTGAACTGAGCTGGCTGTTATGTGTGGCTCTCGTTGATCTGGTGGTTGAAGCTCGAGTACTCTTTCTTATTTCTGACTTGATTCCTGTCTTAGTTTGTAGAGGCGCTGTTGTAAAGACGGTGTTTACGATGTTTACGGCTTTGCTGGAAAGCTCGTCACTGCTGCTATCGCTTTCCGGCTCTCTATATATATCCTCCGTAGCTTCCTTAGCTTCTGCCGTCTTCGGTGGCATTGTCTCTGAACAGCTCCGATTTTTTGTGCCAATTGAACTTAGGAGACTTTGATTTTTGTAATGGCGTGCGGACATGCCTTGCCGCCTTCCTGGTTGTGGAGTTCTCCAATGGAGAACTGGAGGACCTTGAGTCGACATTGAGGTGTGCTAGTGTGACGCGACTTCGCGTCAAGCTTCCCAAAGTTCTTTATCCTGTAACGTATGGCACGTGCTTTCGCTCCACCATAGCTTTAACTCTAGAGTGATTCCCGTTTGTTGACGTACATACACAGAACTGCAACTATGGCTCTCAATAGAAAATACGCTGGTTTACCAGACTTAGTACGCTAAAGCATCACTTCCCTTCAGTCACATCAATGAGCTAACATTGACAAAGGACTCCGCTCCTGATACCTATGCAACACCAGAATTAACAGATGATAACTCTACTGCTGTTAGTTTCACCGACTATAGCTAGCCATACCCAGACTTAACTATTATGTGTAGAATGGCAGAGATAGATCCCAGTCTACGTCTTCTTCATACCACGACTTTGATGAGGGAGACGATGATAGACCAGGGATTCATCGCGGACGACTAGACCCCAACGATGCACGCGCCTTGTTCTCCCCCGCACAAATAGACGCTCGAGATGTCGATTTCTCCGATCGTGTTACTGCGAAACGGAAGTCCTACAAAGCTTCTTCACGGCGGCAGCGCAAGGATGGAACAGAGGAATATGGAGACTTTAGTGACGAAGAGGACCAGGAGAGCCTCGAAAGGAGGCTTGCTAGATTGCGGAGGGAAGTTGCGGAGGTGAAGGAGGCATACAGTAGGAAGAATGCCGAGAAGAAAGATCTGAGTGAGAGCGGAGGTCCAGATGGGCATGATATTACAGAACTGAGTAGAATTTTGGATGAAATATCTACAAATACTCAAGTTGGGTCAAATATCAACGATGCTAAATTAGCAAGGGATCTTGGAACTGGAATCAAAGCAAATGGGCCACCACAAACCTCTCAAGGCTCAAATGAAGCAGCAACGTATACTGTTACATATGCACCTACCTATCAACAGAGTCATGCTCTAGCCAAGGCTGCCGATTTTGACAGTCGTCTTGCTTTGCTAGAAAAGGTCCTTGGACTGAATACTGCTGATCTATCTATCGCAACTGAGAAGGGAACCTCCAAGGCAATACTACCGGCTCTGGATTCCCTGCAACAGCAAATTTCTCTAATATCAGATTCCACCCCATCATCGCTAGACAATATTAGTCGACGAGTAAGAACCCTTACGCAAGAAGCAGATCGCCTGGAAGAATCACGAAAGAACGCCAAGGCAGCCCAAGATACCCTAAAAGCTGGAGGTGATGCTATTCCAGAAGGAGTAGAGGATACAGAGCAAATCGCCAAAATCAACGCGCTGTTTGGTACTCTTTCTACAATTGACAATTTAGCGCCATTGCTGCCGTCTCTACTGGATCGATTACGGTCATTACGAGCAATTCATGCCGACGCAGCAACAGCTAGCGAAAGTCTAGAGAGAGTGGAGAAGCGACAAGCTGATATGGTAGGAGATATCAAAAAGTGGACAGAAGGATTGGAAAAAGTTGAAGAGGCTCTCGAGAAGAGCGAGATTGTGACGAATGGAAATATAAAGGTTGTAGAAGGGTGGGTGAAAGAGCTGGAAGAAAAAATGAGTAGCTTATGATCTGTGTAGCTCCCGCTTCGCGTTCATAACTTTTTAAATTGATACCCAATATTTGGACGCTAAATCCGCACCGCCAGGCTTGTTCTTTTGTGAATGTGAATGAATGGAAGAAATATATTAGAGCAGCGGAATTTCATTCGTATACCCAAGCTTGGACAATTTTGTAGCTCGGCCCCGGGTGCAAATCCCATCTAATTTTGGAAGGCGGGGCGGTTACCTCACAGGGGCTGTGTTGTGTAGCCAGTGTAGTTAGGAGTACTTGGGACCCCAAGAGTTACTACCAACCAGACCTTACCCACGTAAGAGTCTCATAACTTATATCTTGGAGGTTATAATAGTAAGTACGAAACTCATCAAAAGAATCTTCACTTCTCCTTCATCCAATAAAAGATTCACCTTTTCAGTTTTCTCCCCTGCTTCACTCGACCCTTAACTAAACAAACTTTAAAGCCGCCGCGTGGACATGAGTTTGGGGCCACGACCGCGTACGACACCGGAGTAGAGGTGAAGCAGCACCTACGACCCAGACGAAGGAGAGGACATATTGAGCTCAGTCACAATGGCACAATTCACGGGCACGCCCGCGGTGAAAGGCTCTACGGAGTCTATGCGCATGGCCCTCCTCACATTCTCCTTAATTGGGTTACAGTAAGCAATGCCCTTGGAGGAGGAAGATGATTCTTCAAAGGAAGAATGAGTAAATTGCTAATTAATAAATAGGTTCACCTGGGGAATTGAAATGACCTGTAGGTTATACCGTATCCAATGCTCTCTCATGTAGCAGCAGCTAAAACTCAGTGGCAGATTGTACACCCTACCTCCTCCAGCTCGGCCTTACCAAATCTCGCACATCTCTGGTGTGGATCGCGGGGCCGATATCTGGACTGATAATGCAACCCATAGTCGGCGTAGTTGCCGACAGCTCGCGATCCAAATATGGAAGACGGAGACCGTTCATGGTTATGGGATCCGTGTTGGTAGCATTGTGCTTAGTGGTTATGGGATGGGCGAAGGAGATTACCAGTCATTTCGTTGAAGATGTCGAGTCTAGAAAGACGTGTACGATTGTTCTGGCGGTGTTTTCGATTTATGCGGTGGACTTTGCGATAAATGCTGGTAGGTTATTCTTTGTGAGGAAGTTGGTACGTGTAAATGCTAACGAGCGAATAGTGCAGGCGTGTTGCCGAAGTTTAATAGTTGATACGTTACCAATTCCTAAACAACAGGCCGGCTCCGCTTGGGCAAGTCGAATGGTTTCGATCGGTCATTTGGTGGGATATATGGTGGGCACTGTTGATCTGGTGAAGGTCTTTGGGAAGTCATTTGGGGACACGCAATTCAAGAAATTGACACTGGTGGCCGGATTTGCCATCATATTTGCCGTGGGAGTTACCTGCTGGGCTGTCACCGAACGTGTGTTGGTTTCGTCCGGCAGAGAAGAGGAAGCACCAGGTCCAATCCAGATCGTAAAGCGGATTTTCAAATCTACCATGGAGCTTCCTCCGAGAATTCAGGCGATTTGCTGGGTGCAGTTCTGGTCTTGGATTGGGTGGTTTCCGTTCTTGTTCTACAGTACGACGTGGGTTGGCGAGACCTATTTCCGATACGATGCTCCCAACGAAATTCGAGACACGAAAGATGCGCTGGGCGAAATTGGAAGGATTGGGAGCATGTCACTTGTTGTATTTTCTTCCGTGCACTTCATGGGTGCTATGATATTACCGCAGCTTATCAAATCACCCGAGGAAAAGAGCTTTACCGCTCGTCCACCAGCTGCTATTGCGGAGATTGTCACGGTATTCCAGAAGTATAAGCCTGACTTGCTATCCGCTTGGATTTGTGGACATTTGATGTTTTCGAGCGCTATGATCTTTGCGCCATTTGCGCATTCCTTTCGATTTGCTACAATTCTTGTAGCTATGTGTGGACTGTAAGTTGATCTCCCTCTTTAATCACATGAGAATCATCCCCACTCAATACTAATCGAGGGTAGACCATGGTCCGTCCTTATCTGGGCTCCCAATGCTTTCCTAGGAATCGAGGTCAACCGACTCTCCAGTTCACCCTCCCAGTACCGACGTCTCCCTACGACCACCCCTATCGAACTTCCTCATCTCTCATCGCCAAGTACACCCTACACTCCCTCGCTAAGGGCTTCACAAGAAGAAGCCTCGACTGGCGAGCTGGCTGGTCTCTATTTTGGTATCCTCAACATCTACAACACCCTCCCTCAGTTCATCGGTACCTTCATCTCCATGGTCGTGTTTTCGATCCTCGAGCCCGGTAAGAGCCCGGAGCTGAGTGACGCGCATCCAAGCGAGCATCATGGAACGGATGGACCGAATGCAATTAGCGTTTGTTTGTTTATTGGTGCAATCAGTAGTCTTGGGGCTGCGTATGCGACAAAGAAGTTGAAGGATTTACATGAGGTTGACAGATAGACGTGACATTTTGGCGCACATGTAGAGATAGAAATAGAGATGGAACGGCGTGATGAAATTCAAATTTTGGGAAGGCAGCATGGCATTTGTCTGGAGTTCCCGGATCTTACCTATTTTACGTATGATCTTTACATTGAAGATATTTAGATGTCCGTAGCGATATATGCTTGTAGAACTTGCTATTACATCAGGGAATTTTTTCTTCGATATTGACGTATCTCTTCCCTAGCATAAAGTGCTGGTTTTAGATTATGCCTACCAACCCGCATAAGCTGGTATCGTCTAGTGTCCAAACATCGCATCTCGCCTTCGCTTTCCAGATCATGGGACTAGGTTGCAGAATGCAGAAAAGCAGGCGTCAAGATCGGGGAAGCGGAACAAAGTTGTCCGAGACATGACCATGGTTCTTCTGGAATCCCAAACGGTCGGGAAGGGTCATGGCGAGCTGGCTCCAATTCCACGAGTCACCTATCGTGGCTCGCCCAACAATACCAACCCGTCCCGATATCTCA
>Ga0247810_10000223_pt1 | contig 84838 bp, 61 predicted proteins | sample UWRJL119311C1_FD_179918 | JGI IMG/M metagenome (GOLD analysis project Ga0247810, IMG submission 179918) | Plant litter microbial communities from Arlington Agricultural Research Station in Wisconsin, United States - UWRJ-L119-311C-1 | ecosystem: Environmental > Terrestrial > Plant litter >...
AAAGGCAAAAAGAGAGTTTAATAGAAACATCCACCATCTTTGTACAGCAGCACGTATTTTTGCAATGACCCTCGCTACCATCCCCACCCATCAGACAGCTCTCGTCGTCCAGGGACCTGGCAAACTCACACTTCAAAACGATGTCTCCGTGCCATCGGTAAGCGATACTGGTACCATTGTCAAAGTTGCTGCCGTGGCAATCAATCCAGTGGACGCGAAAATTCTTGACTTCAGCCCTGCTATAGGAGCGATCCATGGACATGACTTTGCAGGTACCATTGTGGCTCTGGGTGAGCATGCGCCTGCTTATCTTGCCTTGGGAGACCGCGTAGCAGGAACAGTACATGGAAATAACTCCCGGGAACCCAGTATTGGCGCCTTTTCAGAGTACGTTGCTGCAGATGGAGATTTGCTTCTCAAGCTGCCAGACAGCATGAGCTTTGAGGATGGGGCAACCATAGGTATTGGTTTGGGCACGGCGCTTTTGTGCATTTTCCAGGAGTTGGGATTGTCTGGGCCACTATACCCTCGCGAGCCCTCTGCCGATCCTGAATTCGTCTTGGTCACAGGCGGAAGCACTGCCACGGGGACTCGCACGGTACAATTGTTAAAGCTGTAAGTCATGGACTATGCTTATCCATATATACTAGGAAATCCACTGATGGAAGAGTTTCCAGTATGGGACTTCGCGTGATTTCCACCTGCTCGCCCGCAAACTTTGATCTAGCTTATAGGTTCGGAGCGGAGAAAGTCTTCGACTACCATAGCCCTAATTGCGCTGCTGATATTCGTGCCTACACGAACAATAGTTTAGCATATGCCATTGACTGCGTTTCTCAAGCTGATACTACCCAGTTATGCTATGGTGCTATTGGTAGGGCTGGTGGCCGTTACGTCTCGCTTGAGCCGTATCGTGAAGCTGTGATTGCGACCCGTCCCTTGACGATAGAGCCGTCTTTTTGCATGGGACTGACCTTGTTTGGTAAAGAGGTGGCCCTTGATGGGGTTTATGGGAGAGAAGCAAGACCGCAGGATCGAAAGATGGCCAATGCCATGTTCCCACAAGTGCAAAAGCTCCTGGATAATGGTATTTTTGCGACGCATCCGATAAAGCCTATGGATGGCGGGTGGGTAGGGGTACTTCAAGGCGTTGATACAATTCGTACTCAAACTTCGTCGGGCTACAAGTTGGTCTATGCAGTCTAAAGTTGTGCGAGATAGTTGTGGTGTGGTATCTAGGTTGTACTCGATTTCCAGTACTTCGGCCTGAAGTGCTGGAAATGTTGAAGAGCTTGATTCAGTTGTTAATTCAGCGGCTCGAGTCTTAACCGGGCTATCGAATTCTTTGTGCCGGCGAGCTCTGTAATTTTGCCTTATTTATTGTATATCTACGATTCCTTGTAACGTAGATCATATTTCTATCTTTTTTGGTACCATGCATGTTGTTTATCAATCCATTATGAGTTTATTTTACGGGCTAGCGATGTAGGCTATAGACGGAATAGACCTTTTCTTGTTCAATAAAAGTAGTCTGCTTCGAAACAGTTCACCACTGATGAAAATATAGCTCAAACTCACGAGGAGATGGTACTCATTACGTGCTAAGACAATGAAATTCAGTGTTTTATAGCAAAAACAAGTAATTAAATTGGTAGGAAGCTAAAACTATACATCTACAGTACCATTGATCAACACGCTCAATCAATACGCGTTAGCTTTGGTGGCCGATCCCATACCTCTTCGACTGTCTTGCCTTTGGTCTCAGGAACTCGCCATTTCACAAAGATAAAGCCGAGTACCGCCAGGCCAGCGAATATGAGATATACCCACCCAGCACCCCCAAATCGACGGTTCAAGGCGGTGTTAATGATGGGGAAAAATTGAGCGACAATGTAAGTAGCGATGTAATTTGATGCCAAGCACCAGCTTTGTGTTGCGCCTACGGCTTCGTGGCCCACTAATTCCGATGCGATCAAGAATGGAACGGGTCCTAGGCCGGTTGCGAAGAAGGCGACAAACGTAATAACGGAAATAGCAGCAAGTAATTTGTGCTCGAGACGAAGGGCTAGTGCGAGGAGGAAAGACATAGATCCCATGCCGCCTATTGACAAGAGCAGACACTTCTGGCGGCCGATCTTATCAGGGAGCGGTGCACAACCAATTGTCACGATCAAATTAACAATCGAGATCATAATGGTAATGAGGGATGATGAGACAGGGAGAACACCCGAGAGCAGCGAAACAGAATACATCATGATGCTGTTAATACCACAGAACTGCTGGGTAACCATGATTCCTATTACCGCGATGATAGCTCGTTGATACTGTGGAATCCAGATAATCTCAAAGAACCCGACATGGGGCGCTGGCACCATCACTTGCGACTGGGGGGAGTGCAAGTTAGGGGTGTGAAGACCTTGACGCTCAAGCAGGCGCTCTCGTTCCTCATCTAGAACTTGATGATTTATCGAATTATCTGGACCCCAGTGTTCTGTTTCTTCTGCGATTGATTTTCCACTCCCGCGAATCCGTTGGAGAATTCGTTCGGCTGGATGGGTTTTACCACGTGCGGCTAGCCACGAAGGACTTTCAGGTACGAACAAAAGACCCAGAGCCTGGCAAAATCCGAGTATGCTTCCTACCCCAAGTATTATTCTCCAGTCAGATCCCCTGCTCAGGTAATATCCCATGGTTTGAGATATCAGAAGACCAATATTGATTGTGACTTGCGTCATTGTTCCGAAAAGTCCTTTCTCTTTTGGCGGAGAGACCTCGCTAATATACAACGGTACAACTACCGTGGCGGCTCCAGCTCCCACGCCAACGAGGAGTCTACCAATCGATATGATTGGGACAGTAGCAGCTACCGCTTGTATGGTTGATCCAACAATAAAGAAGAAGCTCGTGGATCGCATGGCCAGCAGTCTACCAAAGTTGCTGGAGGTAGGCCCGGCCAATAAAGCTCCAATAAGGCCTCCGACCACATACATCGACGAGACTGTTGCGAACGTGGCCTCGTTCATAGGGATACATTGGCGAAGGTTGGCATTTGGGAGAGATGTGGTGCCCTTTGCAACCTCTGGTTTCTTGCAAGTGATGACATCTTGGGGTGCATTTAGCTCAGACTAGTCGACTCAGTAGGTGAATAACAGTTTGAGAGCATAGTGACATACGAGATGGAACCCAAACTGCAGCGGGCCGAGAGTTGCCACAAGCATCAGGTAGAGCAGGTAGGGCGTAACATCGTGGATGCATTGCCTCAACCCTCCAGACGACATTGGAACCGTGGTAAGGTACGGGTGGGTCAAGCAGGGCTCATTGGGGGAAGATGCTCTGGTACGAAATCAGATCAGAAAAATAGGGTAAAGAGTAAGTTATGGTAATCTAGAGAAAGACAAGAAGGAGGCGAAGCGAAGTACACTTGGTAGGTAGGTAGGTTGATGCGTTTGAAGGTTGAGGTTGGGAATGAGGTTCGATGGAGGGAGGTATGTTCTGGATGGAGATATGTATTCACCCCACTATCCCCATAGATCCACCCCTCGTAGTGTGTAGTCTATGTGTGGTTATCCACAATTGATATAAGCACACCGAGTATATCATAGCCGTGGTGCATGTGCTATGCAAAACTTCAGTCTAAAGCTCCCCAGATTTTTGTTGTACCTGCTTTTAAATCAGTTTGACACATGTTCACTGGTCGCTGTTTAGTTCCCATCTTTTAAAAGTTGTAAGTCGTTTTGGCATCGTCTTGGGGAATGGAATGGCAAGACGGAAAGTACCAACACTTCGAGCTTCGGATTTAAGGTTACGCCCGATCAGCACATGTTTCATGTTTGTACGGGGAAGACATAACTCACTCAGCATAAAAGTAGTTTGTTAGTACGTACTTGTACATACCTCTTCCTGGTTCAAGCTTCTACACCGCAAGAGATACATCGCCTTACGTTGCTTTCCGCTCCGATATTCACATTCCGCTCCGCTCCCAACGGAGCAAATTTGGCTTGTTCCGGACTGGATCCAACTCATCAACAGATCATCGGGATTGTGTTGATGAGCTATATACGATCTCCAGCCGACTTCCCCGAGCATCACGGCCTCGTGTTGGCAACCAACAGATCAACTCACTGCCAGACCCGGGACGCCGGCTCTTCCCCTCTTCTCTGCAGCGGTTCTTCCTGTTGATGTTGATGTTGATTTGATATCCCAACCCTAAGGCCCCTATCCCCAGGATCCTAGGATCCTCCCGAGCCTACTGTCCCCCCTACTACTACTGTATCCCTACTACTGTGTTGTATCTCTACGATCATCCCTACGGTTTCTGTCGCCATTAACCCTCCTCCCTATCCACATCCAATCCATACCATTCCCCCACCCATCACACGCCATACACACACACTCGACACACTCTATACACGCACACCACACCGCATCATCAGCTCAGCCCGCCCAGGCCAGCTGCAGGCACGCGCATAGTGGAAACCAGTCCTAGCTTTCCGCGGGACGAGGGAGCTTTTCATTATTTACTACACGGCCGATGAGCTTGACCTCCAATCCTCCGTCATCCGGGGGTCCGTCTTCAGCCAGTGCAACCAGAACACAATCCTTAAAGAGGAGCGTGCAGCAGGCTTTCGATGGTAAGCTACCTTTGCATCTTTTGCACCCTCTTCACCTCGTTATAATATTCTCAGCCGCATCTTCACCCGCCAAGATGTCCTCTTAATTCATGAATCACTTGATGCATTCAATTGTCCTTACTGTGGCTTGATTTTCTTTTATATTGCTTGGGAATTACTATCATCTCGTCATGTTTCCGACGAGACGCAATCCTCCTTTTTATAGTGTGTGATGATTTGTGTCCTGTTCCCCCTTTACCTTTGCTAAAACCACCATCAGATCCGACCGACCGAGGTATCGGTCCAAATGTCGGATATCAAAGTAAGGTCCGGGTAATCGATAGATACAAAGTCATAGGTTTCATCAGCAGTGGAACGTATGGAAGAGTCTACAAGGCAGTGGGCCGGAGCGGGCAGACCGGAGAATTTGCGATTAAGAAGTTCAAGCCTGGTAGGTGCCACATGTAACACCATACTGGTTGATTGAAGCTTGCTAATAATCATAGATAAGGAAGGAGAACAAATTCAATATACTGGAATCTCTCAGTCAGCAGTCCGCGAAATGGCATTGTGCTCCGAGCTAAGTCACATGAATGTGATCCGGCTCATCGAGATTATCCTAGAAGATAAATGCATCTTCATGGTCTTTGAATACGCGGAGCATGACTTGCTCCAAATTATCCACCACCACACTCAGCCCACTCGACACCCCATTCCGCCAGCTACCGTGAAAAGCATCATGTTCCAGCTCTTAAATGGCTGTCAATATCTCCATGCAAATTGGGTGTTACATCGTGATCTGAAACCTGCAAATATTATGGTGACTTCCAGTGGCGAGGTAAGAATAGGTGATCTTGGTCTCGCTCGACTCTTCAACAAGCCTCTTCACTCCCTTTTCTCCGGCGACAAAGTCGTCGTTACAATTTGGTACCGTGCACCGGAACTTCTTCTTGGTTCACGCCACTACACACCTGCTATAGACATGTGGGCTGTTGGCTGCATTTTTGCTGAGCTGCTTTCATTGCGGCCAATATTCAAAGGTGAGGAAGCAAAGATGGATTCCAAGAAAACAGTACCCTTTCAACGAAACCAGATGCAGAAGATTGTAGAGATCATGGGCATGCCCACAAGAGAGAAATGGCCACATCTTGTCCATATGCCCGAATCAGCTCAACTATCTACACTATCGGCAACGCAGCATGCTAAAGCTGGAGGCTCATCTCTTGAAAAATGGTACTATTCGACCATCAACTCACATTCTGGAACATCAAACCCGACTTCAAATTCATCTCTCGGAGCAGAGGGCTACAAACTCCTGGCTGGCCTTCTAGAGTACGACCCGGAGAAAAGACTGACGGCTCAACAAGCACTACAGCACCCGTTCTTTAGCACTGGTGATAAAGTATCCAACAACTGCTTCGAAGGCATGAAACTCGAATATCCTCATCGAAGAGTCAGTCAAGATGACAATGATATACGCACTTCCAGTCTCCCAGGTACCAAAAGGAGTGGATTGCCAGATGATTCGAGACCGGTGAAACGAATGAAGGAATAGTTTCCGGAACCTTCCGCCTGCTATCTTTCACTCTCCCTGACGTATAGGAATGCAAGAACCTGACCCGAAGCATCGCATATGCACTTTTTACATCACCTCTACATGCATCTGCATGAATAGCAAGCGGTGTGATATTCCCAAACAGTCGAAGAAATGGAGAAGTGTGGCTGTGCGGGATATGCTGCGCCACATCATGACACAAGAAGCAAGAAGCAACGCCAAGAGTTGGCCAAGAGCCCCAAAACAAGGAGGGATTGTTGCTACACCCACGTCATTCAGTCTCGGGCCCCGCCACGTTCATATCAACTCCAAACCTCCAGAATATAAGAACACGCGATCTCCCCAACCCTCCCTCTACCGGATTATTACCTCAACATCAAAACCTCAAGCACATCACGTACCACAATCACCCGCACAAAAACAACACACCGTTACAAGCCCTCCACACGCAAAACAAATACGCAGTCAACATGGGATTCTTCTACAGCAAACACATTGGAGGACGACGAGGCGGTGCTACCCTTCGCGCCGATAGACATGGTGCCCGCAGACCCGTCTTCAACTTCCGCTGCTGTGGATTGAACTGTTTCCGCTAAATGGTATGGACGCCACAGCCTCTTCATACATTCTGTGGCTCCAGCTCACGACAATGTGGTAGCATACTTGGAAAAACGGTGACGAATTTGAGATGATAAATACGATACTTTGTAATTTGTGCACGTGGGCGTTCTTGGATATCGAGCGAGCGAGCTATCGATCAGGCAGGCAATGACATTGGAGGGCATTGGGATTGTGTCTTGTGTTGTTGCAGAAGGAAAGGCTGCATTAACTCTATGTATATATGGCAGTAGAATCATTCGTGGAATATCACACCATCCACACACGCATGCCTATCTTCTATCCGTGACGCGAATATGAGCGGACCTACTTGTCTCTATAGATACTATGGAAAGCGACAAGTGATATGAGGTTGAATACTCGGGTAAAATGTATTGTGATGTTCGTTATGTATTATCATGAGTTCATCTATTTCAGCACGTAACCACTATTACAAAGGCCCTAAAATTAAAACGCCGATATATTCCCTAAATCCGCTTGTCTCCGTAGAATCAGAAATATAGGCCATCCACCCCAAGCTCATTATGCAGTAGAAGACCACCGAGGTATGATTAGGATGGCAAGAAGAAGAAAAAATGGCTTGGTATCGTTGCCGGTATAGCACAAACACAAGAAACACGAAGCAGGCAACGCTATAGGCGATAGTTGTACAAGGTGTGAAAGAAATGCAGAACCCCCGCTCCTGCCTGCGCCTGAGGGTATCATAAAGAGACGAAGTATGGTGTAGGACGTGGTGATTGCGGAGGGCTCGTCTACTTCTTAGGAGCATTCGGTGGGGATTTGACGTTATTCGACAACCATGCCTGGGAATATATTAGTCGGATCATTACAAGAGGGAGCGAGCTGCAAGACATACTAATCCTTCTAAGAGTCCTTCACCAGTCGTAGCACAACTTGGCACGACGAACCAGATCTTGTCTTTCAATTGATTGAGCTTGAGCGCATCGGTGACCTCTTGTGGTTTCATTGCTGCAGAGAGTTAACACCACTTTCGCGACGAATTTGGAGCTTAAAATGGACTTACCCCCTGGAATATCCTGCTTGTTGGCAAACACCAATAATAATGACTCCTTCATCTCCCGGTCGTTAATGATCCGATGCAGTTCCTGCCTCGCCTCATCTATGCGCGCCTTGTCGCTCGAGTCAATCACAAAGATCAATCCCTGTGTTCCTGTTGTCCTCAATTAGCACACCCCCTTTCCAATATACACCACGGTGACATACCACTGAAATAATGCCTCCAGAGCGGTCGAATCTTGTCCTGTCCTCCAACATCCCACACATTGAACTTGACATTCTTGTATGTGACCGTTTCTACGTTGAAACCCACGGTTGGGATCGTTGTAACGTCCTGGTTCAGCTTCAATTTGTATAGTATGGTGGTCTTTCCAGCAGCGTCAAGCCCCAACATCAACAATCGCATTTCCTTTGATCCGAAGATCTTGCCCATCATCTTGGATATTTGTCCTCCCATTTTCGCAGTAAGGTAACAGATTCGTGGTGGTGTTGATTGGAGAGCAAAAAGCTCAATTAATTTAAAGGAGACTTTGAAACGATGGAAAGTTCAGTTGAGTGTTGGCACAAGAATGACTGCCTGAACGAATCCAGAGATGAATTTGAAGTCTGCGACCGAGGCTGTGAAATCTGATACCGTGTAAGGTGTAAGGGGGTGAAATGAATCTGGAATTTCTTTATGTCAAAGAGGTGGGCTAACTGGTGTCTACGCGGTGGTTCAGGGGTCGCGATCGTTTTTGACGGGGCATAGTAGCCACGTGACCAATAATATATAATACTACTTGCTCTAAGAAGTCTCGCTCGTTTGGAAGCCGTTCATCTCACCATTACATACTATACAGTGTGGCTACTAGAAATCATGATCTTTGAGAAATGATTCAGGGTATATCCGCTTTCCATGCGCCTCCATTGACAAACACCAGCAGCACAGAATGCTTGAATATGCCCAACCTATCCCTAAATAATCAACCTTTATGATCCAATACAAATCGTCGATCCACAATCTTCTGGAGACCCGCAGGCTCATCTTCAAAGAGAAGCTGGACTTTGGCGCCACCTTCTAGCATTGCCTTTACGTCGGCGCGATAAAAGGTTGTTGTTTCTGGATATAATGCCAGAACTCTTTTGCCAACTTCATAATCTTGCAACACTGTACCACTCGCCGGAATAGGTACCATTGACGATGCTGAGGATCTATAACTCTCTCCGGGTTTGCCAGTTTGCTCGTCTGGAAAGGGATCTTGGACATCGTATCGACGACTCTTGCCTTCACCGATTACCTTAGTCACAATACCTTGAATCCAATCGTGCTCTTCAGTAGCGCCTGGGATTTTTGGCTTGAACGCAACTTCGGCTCCAAGAGAAAAGAAGACCTTGGGTCGACTAGAGTTGCTAGGCTCTCGATCATCTTTTTCATCTCGATCTCTTGGGGGCTGACTGCTAGTTCTGCCAGAGTTCGCCTTCCGAATGTGCTTGTTTTCTGCTGAGGAGGGCCCAGGGGAGTCGGACGGTCCATCAAAGGTCTCCAGTGCAGGACGAGATTCTCGGGACGCGGAGGGACGTGCAGATTTGGCTTCTTGTGTAGCTTCATTGTGTGTTACCAGACCTTGTAAAACCGATGTTGGTTCAATTATTGCATCTCGAATCATATCAGCAGCATTGTTAGCAAGGCTCACATTCTCCCTATAGAGGGCACTAAGTGCATCAAGCTCTTCAATCGTCGGAGCTACAGAAAACTAGTAAGTACGGACCAAAAGGTTGGGAGGGTATAAACACACGAACTCCTGCTACCTCGTTATCCTTGATGCTTTTCTCCAACTTGAATATCCCTTCGCTAACTTCTTTCGACCTAGTCTCGGCTTGTTGTACTTCTTGGATCTTGGAATTTATTGTTTCCCAGATTTCCTGTTCCGCGGCGGATGGTTGACTGAGTCTTGCTGCCCCAGCACGGGCTGCACGGTTTCGGGATGACATTCGGCTACTAGCAGGTTCTTGTCGCTTGCTACGGTTCGCAAGGCCACTGATTGTAGGCTTTACATATGGATGAGGTTGTGATAGCACTGGGAGTGTACTGGCAGCTCCACCGAGCCCTTTCGCGCGCGTCTCTCTTCTCTCTGCTGAGATTCGTCTCCGCGCTTGGGATTCCGCGGCAGTATCTTCCTCCTTATCTTGTTCTTTGCTAGAATCCATGTTAGCCATGATGCAATATGTGTTGCATCTATGAAATGTAGGAACGCGTTATATTAGAGTTGCCAAACTCAAAACTTGGAGCAAATTGCTCCAATAGCAATTGAGTTTCTAATAGAACACTTAGGAGTGGTTAAGGGAAGCACTTGCGCTTGAGGTAGAGCCGGGAGGCACTAATGCTACTGCTATTTTCCAGGGGAAGCAAAAGCAAGGAGGCAAGCTTTCGAGGAGTTGTGGCTACTGCTCTTATAGATACAAAGAGTAGCAGGCCGAGGTGATGTGAGGTGGTGGAAGGAAGGCTGCAGCATTGACAACGAGTTAAAGTAAAGTGTGGCTTCAGGTAGACTTCAGCCTTGTGGGTGGGCTTCGCACGGAAGAATAATTTGCCGGACTGAGCCACAGTCACTCCCGCTGCGGCTGAAACTCTTGGCGTAATGGCGGGGTGCGAGTTTGTGTGACGTTACAAAAACTGTTGGAACATTCGCACCTAATAATCTCTACATCAGAAAAGTACATCAAGCTTCCGTCTTCAGTTTCTGCTTATTTTTCCTCTTCTTTTAATTATTTAGACTCCTGTAGTTCATTATTGGGCTCGATGCAGGTTCCGTTGATCAGACTCCAATGTGGAGTCAATAGCTACGATTGGGGCAAGATTGGCAAATCTTCTGCTGCTGCTACATTTGCTGCTGCTACCAATGACTTCTCTATAGATGAAGATACGCCATATGCAGAGGTCAGTCACCTTGGTCTATAGGAGGTAAACTCCCGGCAACTAACTGGATTAGCTATGGATGGGTACTCACCCTTCAAACCCGTCGAAAGATCTTAAGACAAGCAGAACCCTCCTTGATCTGATTGAAGATAACCAAGCTCTCATGTCTCCAGAGATATCATCCAAGTTTGGTAATAAATTGCCTTTTCTCTTCAAAGTCCTCTCTATTGGCAAGGCTCTTAGCATCCAAGCACACCCCAACAAGAAACTCGCAGAACAACTGCATGCAAAGGACAGCAAGAACTATCCTGATGATAACCATAAGCCGGAAATGACAATTGCCATCACACCTTTTGATGGGCTTTGTGGTTTTAGACCATTGGGTGAAATTTCGCATTTCCTAAGTTCAGTGCCCAGTCTGAAAGAACTAGTTGGGGAGAGTGCAGTGTCAGAATTTCTTGAGACGGTCAAAGGCAAAGAGACATCCGACAAGGAAGAAGATGAGGCATCTAACAAAAAAGCCCTCCAGAAAATATTTGGTGCCTTGATGAACACTCCCAAAAACGAAATCGAGTCAGCAAGCAAGAACCTTATCTCAAGAGCAGAGAAAGAAGGATCCGAATTCGCAAACGGAGGTGTTTCCTCAACATCTGGTCAAGAACTTGCAGATCTTATCATACGATTAAACAAGGAGTTTGAGGGGGATATAGGATTATTCGTTTTGTTTTTCCTGAACTATGTCAAGCTTGAGGTGGGTGAAGCCATGTTCCTCAAGGCAGATGATATCCATGCCTATCTGTCTGGAAACATTATCGAATGTATGGCAGCCTCCGACAACGTAGTTCGGGCTGGTTTCACACCAAAATTCAAAGATGTCGACACCTTGGTTAGCATGCTCACATACTCCTACGCCCCAATTGAAGAACAGAAAATGAGTCCAGCCGACTACCCCTACGTGACTCTAAACGCATCAGCGTATAGTTCAGGCTCGCGAGTCATTCTATACGATCCACCCATTGATGAGTTCAGTGTAGTGAAGACTGATCTCAAAAAAAAGGGAGCGAAAGCTACATTCGAGCAAATCGCAGGCCCGAGCATCTTCATCTGTACTTCCGGGGAGGGGAGAATTAGCGTGGGGCCCAAAGTTGAAGAAGTCAAGACAGGATATGTCTACTTTGTTGGAGCTACTGCTGAGGTTATTCTAGAAAGTGTGAGTGATGACTTCACGACATTCAAGGCATTCTGCGAATTGCAGGGCAAGGAAAAGTTGTAGAATAAACGAGATGATGAATAAACGAATATGATGCTCTTAAATTTTAGTTATGTAGTTTGACCTCTGTTTCTTGATAAATTAATTTTACTAAAAGTAGAATGCTACCATGGAAGCCTAATATAGATTAGTACAAAGGTATGATAGAGAGAGTCGTAAGATAACTTTTCAATACCAAAAGCATCTTGCGATACTGAGATAGTGTTATGATAGAGAATCTTAATGGCTTCTAACTATTTACTCATTCGAATACTATCGAGTCGTCGAGGGCGCAGAACTTGACCTCAGATACATCACATACTTACCTGTATTTCGCTTGTTGCTCCTCATCATTGCGTACTATCAAACTCATCAGCCATTCAAAAGAGAATGTTCTATCTTATCTTTCCTCATCATCAAAGACTAGATGTTTACTGAGTTTGGAAATGCTTCATACGCTATCAAATAGCTAGAACTTCGAGATTACATACCCAAAATTCTATCACTGTTTCAAAATTTGAAAGGCACACTTCCAACCCACCCATACTACATAATTCCATGGGTCAGAGAAATGAAAAATTGGTCCTATCACTTTTATAAATGATAATACGAAGGGTTTTTGAGAATCATCTTCCCAAATCGGAAATAATAAATTATTTTAGATCGAATAACTGCAAAATGAGTGAAGAGAGAGTTTGCGCCAGAGAGAGTATCTCTATAGCAAAAAGAGATCCGTCCAGCCTATGGAGAAAAATACAGCATCCCTATCTATACATGTTTAAATGTATAAATCATTGATTTGCCTAACGGTGCCTGCTTAAAGCTTTCCTCGGCTCAAAAATTGTTTTGGAAGATCAACATATCGGCTTCTTACAAACTCCGCAACATTCTTTCCTAGAAAGTCATAAGTACGTGTACAAGATACACCTCGATCTAGGTGGTCATGCAGAAGAAAGTGCACAGCGCTTAAATTCGGCAGCTCAAACCGATCCTAAGTTAATTAGTCGAGGTTCACAATAAAATGAGAAGGACTTTTACAATTTGATTTCCAGTATATTCATCAGCCAGTAACTCTTTCATGCTTCCAACACTGAGGATAGATTGTAGCCATTCGTATTCATCTTGATGTCGGACCCAGAAGCCCACATTTGCGTTCGAGCCCTTATCGCCTGATCGGCCATGGACGAGCCAGCCTAGTGGTCCACGAACAGTCTCACCAAAATCTGTCTTTGGTGTAGAGGTGACATCTTGCCTGGGCTGTTGTTCTGGAAAAAGTTTTGTCACTTTCGGAGACTCAATCAGCATGTGCCTTCCGTTGCTAAGATGAACAACATGGCGAATTTCTGTTTGTGGTAACAGGGTAACGTAGTACTCGAAGATAGGTTTTGGTAGGCCAAGTCGGAAGTCAAGATTAAATGTCGATCCGGGATAGCCACACATGATTAAATCAAGAATAGGTCGGAGGAATTTATCGGGTGTAATGGAACTAAGCTCCTGAGCCTGCGCCAAGATCCGAAAATCTACTGTCGCTGAGTTTTGGGAAATAGGGTCGGAGGCCGCTGACCCGTTCAGCGTGAAATCAAGAACTGAAAAGCGAGAGGTCTCTCCTAGAGCGTGGCGGACTTGTAGTTCTATCATTCGAGCTTTTTCGAGGATGTCTAATCCAACGAGAAACCCTATTTTAGTATTTCAGTTAGTTATATTTATGTAGCACTTCTCTGCCGTCGTCTATTTAGGGAAGAATTGAGAACTTGACATAGCTCACAGTGTACTTCTGCTTGATATCCCCCTTTAGCCGTTATCCCAATCTTTGTCGTTGGCGGTGGTGCTTCAGCCTTGACCCCTTTTAGGGCCACCCTGTTTGTATCAAGATGTTCAAAAGAGATCTGATCTAGGACAGCGGTGACATCGCTGTTATAGTACCAAGGACCTTGAATTTCATACAGTAATTGTGCCTTACACGTATCTACTGTGACTATACCACCGGTTTCTTTCTGTTTAGTTATTATAACTTGTCCTTTTGAGCCAATCTCTGCAATAGGGTACCCGATGTCTATACATTCTTTTGCTCCGAAATTCTTGAAGCCGGTAAAATTTCCACCGCAGACGTAGTTCGAACATTCAATAAGGTGGCCAGCCACAAATGCATTTGCAAGCTCATTCAGCTGGTGTCTCTCCCACCCGTGCCACCAGACAGCAGCTCCAATCACGGGACTAGCATCCGAGACTCTTCCAGCAACCACAATATCAGCTCCCTCTTCAAAAGCTTTCGCAATTCCAAGTCCTCCTAGATAGGCTTGGGCTCCAATAATCTCATCTTTAAACTTCCAATCGCCTAATGTCTCACCAGTACAGATATTCTTAAAGCGTTTTTTCTCATTCTGCAGGCTGTTCTTAATATGTTGTATCACGTCGTCGCCTTCAATCCATGCAATCTTCAGATTCAGATCTTTTGCCTTCACAAACTCGATAACCTTATCTGCCAGGCCTTTTGTGTCACTGGCTCCAGCATTCACTGCCACTTTGATTCCGTACTTTTCAATGTTCCCCAATGCTGGCGTCAGTGCTTCAAGGAACGAAGGCTCATACGCAATCTCTCCTGGAACAAGAGCTTTAGCATGGAGAGTAGTCATATTTCCTTCCGACATCCAATCGCCAATTATTACATCTATAGGATCCGATGGATAGTTTGCTGCAAGTGTAGAGATGGCATGACGGCGATCGGATGCACTTCCCGATGCTCCTTTAAGTTTGTTAGATACGTCAGGCTGGATGATAGATATTTTGCGTAATTTAAGAGATCAAATAGACTCAATTCACAACGAAAGCAGCTTGCGGGGGTAACACTAACCTGCAATTCGAACTGGTCGATTTTGATTCCTCATGGCACATACAAACAGTTGAATCAATTTGCACTGATTAATGTATCGATGAGCTCCTCTTGAATTCAAGATGGACAATTAGGAAAAAAAATGCAATTCCAAGAGAAACCAATTGGCCCCAAAGTCGACGAATGTTTTTCACCGAGGTCTCTGGACTCAGGAGGTCTCGGTTATTAAGTAGCTTATACCCCGCATTTTTGTTGGTCGGAATGTGGCATGCTAATTCTAATTCTTCCAAACTGACGATAATTTAGGTGACTATAATACTGAGGGTGGAGGTGGTACCCTTGGGAAGTACCTAGAGAGCTATTCGCGTCTTTCACGACATATTCGGCAGACCGTTTGCTTCTCGCAGTGTCCTTCCTCTGAAGTAGCGCCACCCTTCTATCCTTAGACACATGACCAAGTTGTAGGTATGCCAACTGTCAGTAAGCTGATCTCATTAATTTATTCATTGATGTTACAAAATCTACCACCCATAAAGATGATGCTTAATCCTGTCCAAAATTAAACCATTAACTTGCATCATCTGCACATATTGGATCTAATACTTCAGAAGATGGGATGGTTTGAGGCTTTCCGTCTTTCTGTCCTGTTGGTTGATATACTCATGTGCGGAGATCTGCTGAAGGCTTTTTAATCATCTTTGAGTCGAGACCGGTTTTCCGCCAACAGCTGCGAAGTGGTAGTATTGAGTATTGAATATTTTCAAGGCCAAAGGCATGCAGCATACTCAGGGTAACCATTTATTCTGCCATGTATCTGGCTCAGCTCATCACTTAACATCTGAGGGCCATTGAGATGATTTCTCTGCTTCGCATGTCATGTCTCTTTAAAGCAATATTCCATGCAAAGCTTGAGTGTCCAATCCCAGCAAATTCTGATGCCTTCAACATGACCAGAAAATCTACCATCCCTTGCTGGTCCCACGCTAGACTCTTCAATATTTCTTTTTCTTCTTCGTGAAGCAAGTCAAACTTTGAAGTAACAGTTGCATTGATGGCCTTCGCATCTTCAGCAAGCCTCCCCACTTCAGTCAGGTCACCCGATGCCACGTATATAATGGATGTATTGCACTGCGCTGCTTGCCCAAGAAATAATGCTGACTGCTTCTCGTACCTCTGATATTCCCAATCCTGAACTGGCCAGGCTTCATTGGCGTCTTTTTCCGTGCGCAGGTGAGCGCCAAAGAATGTGTTCTTCATTATGGGTTGCGAAAGGTCAAGTGAAAGGGAATAATGCTCCGCAAGTCTGTACAGAGTTTCTGTTGCTAATTTCCTAACATCGGCGCGAAACTTGAGAATTTCCCCGAACTCCAGTGCAAATCCTTCCCCATCGCTATATATCGGATAAGTCAAATATGACCGTCCCAAATCAATCACTTTGAGCTCATGCTCTGATTTGTATTGTTCAAGCCAGTTGTAGAATGTTTCGCGCCACGTCCCTGGACTTGTCAGGCCAGTGCTGGGAACTTGGCCAACAATATCCTCGGGGAGAAGGGGTATCAAGTTTTTCGTTTCGCCGAAATTTGGTATGTCTTCGATCGTGCGGTACAGTATTAGCCCTGGGCAGGAAATTTGGAGCGAGTTGGTAAAGTGCTGCGAATCGAACATGTAGTCCATTGTTGTGCGTTCACTTGTCCGTATTTTCGAAATATCCCCGCTATCACGCACAATAATTTTAGGAACGGCCAAACCTCCACCCGCTGAAATTGCATATCGAACACAGTTCAAAATGGAATTACGGATATTGCCAATCCCGCCCACAGAATTATCACAGGCAAATACTATGCTCGCATTCCACTGTGTATCCGAGCAAATGCTCCTAATCGGTTCCGAATCAACAGTCGGAAAATCGAAGACGTCTGTGCTTTTGCTGTTATTCGGTGAGGCCTGTATAGTATTGGAATAGATGGTCCAGTTGATCTGGCTTGGAAGTGTGTAGGGCCGACCTGAGGCAGCCCAAAGCCATATGACTGCGAGGACAACGAAGGCCAAAAAGGCAAATCTGCGGCTGACGCCAGCTGGTGGCTTTGGAATGATCATCCCAAGAATGAAAATATATGAACAGTATTTACTCGTGCAGATTCAAGTATAGAAGTTGTCGTCCGACGACAATAGGTGTCGTCGTTTCTTTCTTTGGAGCTCAGCCGCACGATGACCATGCTCTTACCGCCGACTGAATGTGTATCGTAAGGATCAAGGATCACCAGTGGGTTGATGCAGCGTAGATGTTCTATGTTCTAGTAAACAGGAGTTGTTATTCGTTATGGAGCTCCACCACGGCGCTTATCTTGATCAATCTTGTTTGGTTAGTCACAATGTCAACAATACGTGAACCGGCCATTATATTGAAATAGGCCAGTACAAATAGCTTGTTATTACTTGCCTATTGTGATATAAGAAAATCCGATTTTGGAGGTGGAATTAACTAATTACAATTGAGAGCCTCGCTAAGCCGGGGTTTCAACCAATGAGAGCGAATGCGAAGAATAGGATAATTAATGATTTTGAAGCCAAATAGGCTCAAGATGAAAGAACTCGACTATATACAGGTAGTTTCGATAATCTTTCCCGAGAACAAAACATATTTCTCTAAGTGGATACGTAAAGCAAGTATATGTACACTAATCCGTAAAATAATAAAATAATTGACACCCCCTGAAAGAATCCTAATCATCCACAATGGTTTTATATCGAACGTTGATATGAAATCTAGAGCAGTCAACTGAGGATTTGACACAAGGCGATATAGTGTACCTACAGATATCCAACCCCTTATCTAACAGATGTTTACAAAGTAGAACTCGTTCGGCTTCATGAGAAAGTCAAAACTTAGAGTTGATTGAAGTAAAAATTGTTAGTGCACTGTGCCACATCTTTGCATGCGTTTTAAGCTAGACTTTTTGATCCTTCAAATCTCGCACGATGCTGTCGCTTAAGCAGGCTTTATCATTCGTTGATTTTATCTGATCTCCAATAATTCTAACTCGATATCATTGGGTCTCTCAATATTCCAACACGACCTTGCTGCTACACAATCAAGGTAGTCGCCCACATTATCTTGAATCAAGCATCAAAGAGATTTTGTTTTCTCGAGACATTCTCACTCGACGTTGCAAGATAACTCGATCAGGCGTGTAGGGGTTTTGCGCTGTTTCCTGAGACAACAGCTGGCTGTCGAGTTTCTCATTTTCATACCCACTCGTTGAAATTTTAATTTACAAGCGCAGCACTTTCTTAGTATTCTCAATAGTTGTTGCATTTCCAGTTACCTCTGAAGTTCTCCCACAAAGTATCTACTGGTCGACGAAAAGCTATGGACCTGATGGACAATGGCTGGCTGTTTCGGTAGAACTTGGTGACCCAGCGCAGACTATTGATCTGTTTCCGGGAGGCTCTTGGATGTCGAATGTCTTGGCACCTACAATCTGCGTAACCGGAAAAGCCTGCTATGCCAGCGAAGCTGGTTTCTACGACCGTCTTATCTCCAATTCAGATGTTACAATCGATCGAACAGGATCCGTTTACAACCGTACCTTTACACCAACTCCCGGTGCTTTGCCGACTCTATTTGGAAATGCCAACTGGATGGTCGATACGGTGAAGCTCTCTATCTAGAATGGAGCTGCTGGCAATACAGAGCGGAGGCAGGCAGCGGAAAGAACATCTAGTATGGAGGGAATTACTGTGGCAAAGAACTGTAATTGTTGATTAATGCAAAGTTGAGCCACGGATAAACTCATGCAACGATATGTATTTAGTATTAGCTGAAAATCTTTTAGTTCATGTTAAAGTTGGCAAAATTCCTTTAATTTTTGTTTATTAAAGCCGATGTTAATCCAAAAGTCAGCTCCTCACACATTAATCTAGGATAGCTCTAGCTTTGTATCACACAGGTATAATATGATAACTCTAAGCATTTGTTTTGTTTCTCAAGGACTTCTAGACTATCCTTTGTGAATTTTGTGTGCGTTATCGTATAACTTATTGCAGCATCATGGAAGCTATAGCTTGTAAATCATTACGAAGCATGAAAAGTATTAGTAGGTGCCATAGCAAAAGCTAAACCATCGAAATCCAATCAAAGGTGAGGTGTAAATACTATCCATTTACTCTCCCCAATATACGTGAAATCTTGAGATGGCTTTGTTCTCAGTCTCAAAGCTCATCGAACATTAATTCATTACGATGCCCTTCGTCATTACACGTGACGACTATAATGCTCTATAATGTGTATAATTTGATAAGTGTGCATGAAATTACCACCTTTATGCTTATTAATAGGTGAGGTCAGCCATTTTTGTTGGGGAATATTCAACACTCTTTCATGGAGATGTTATCGAGATCAGTGTTGAAAAGGCGAGTACACGAAGACGTAGTCAGATCAATGACCATCGGGGCTTATATGAAAGCTTTGCATGAATAAGAGCTCCCATTTCCTACCTTAACTGCTAAACTTCAAGCAGCTCACATTGGATACAAAAGATTTCCAGTCGACTATCAGTACCATGCTCTGAAATCAACAAATCTTCTTGAATGCCCTTTTGACCACAATTTGCTCACAGGATGACTTCGGTGCGAATTTAAAAAACAATTTCTGCACAATTTGTATGTATAGCGTCCTTATTGCATAATCTCAACTATGCATTGTACCAAGCGCAATAAATGATGGATATTAGGCGAACCCACAAAGGACTTCTTGTGTCTTTAATGTTTGCTCGCTGCTGTCAGCTAGTTGTCTGTTTGTATCAATTATTCAAATATATATACTTCATATTTTGTAGAAAACACAGAACTAGGCGCTGTTGTTGTGTTTGTCACTTTTCTGATGTTATGCTCTGGCGTCTCGGTAGAAAATATGAGATTAAACAGTAGTCAAACATATGAGCTGGGTTAAACTATTGTTGCTGCTTTAAATCCAAGATGGCCGAGATTGGGTATGCTAACCATTCTTCCCAACCAGAACCCAGATGCCTCATGACTGCCTCTATCAAAAATATACCTCCGTCCTTGATGACCCATAAGTTGCGTTTCCGGTGCAAAAGTACAGCGTAATAAGCTAATATTGCTAATGCCTCCGGAATCTTTTGTAGGAGCAATTCAGTGAAGTCTAACGATAAGGTGGTTGGCCATAGAAATATCATATCTTCCCCGTTGTCATCAGGGCTTTTTTCTGCAACATTAAAACTGTCAAAAACAGTTTGCAAGTGCTCTATCTCTAGCAGACATGTGTCAATGACTGACCGATCCAGATTCGCCGACTGAAGAAGTGATTTCAGTAGCTCGCATTCCTTCTTCGCAGAATCTTCTAAAGTTTCGATATTCCTGAATGGCAGCATTGATGATACTTGAGCACCCATTAAGTAGCTCCACGATACCTGGAGTCCTGGAGGTACGCTGCGACGTAGGCGAATGTGTTCAACAAAATGATCAATAAAAGTGCTGAAGTCTCCTGGGCGAAAGAGCAGAGTATGAAAGAGTATATGGATCCCTAGGAAAGAGGAGAAGAGAAAGACCGGGATAGGATTTGCGGAGTTCCATCCATGAGGTAATGTGTTAAAAAGTGAAAGCGCCACAATCTCAAGCTTTACAGCTTCATTGATGTAGTATTTATTATGTGCTAAACGAACAGTGCTTAGATGTAGTGTACTAACGGCCAGTAGTTCGTGCATGAGAAAGGGGTTGCTTAAAGCGGTATTAATTCGAGATTCAGGATATCCTCTTGCAATATTTGGGCAAGTTAAATTGGAAGTATGGTGAAACAACTCTAAATGTAGCATATTAATACCCCATTGCTGGCAACGTTCAGAAGATGTGACATCGTTCGTGGCTAAGCGTTCTGTCTCAACAGTCTCAAGTCCTACCTCGACCTCAGGTACAGAAGCAGCGCGGCAGTGAATAAATGGTGTGTCCTGGGCTATTTCTTGACGGATTTTCGGTGCGATTGCCGATGTAGGTGATGTGCTGGCTGTGTGGTACTGACAGGAGCGCTCTACTTTTATACAATTTAGACACTCGGGGCGGCTTTCATCGCACTTCATGTAGTAAATTAATCAGCTTGGATTGCAACCCTAATAATAGAAAATGTCTTAAGAGAACGGAGTGCTTTTCCCCAAGGAAATCTCTGAAGGCCATTTCAATTGTATTCTTAGGTTTTAGCATATAGTCGAGGATTGTCAGAAGCATTATTTCCACGATAAGGCCCCGTTATAGGACCATCGAAGAGGAAACTTCTCTAGACCACCACTGAACCACAAAGTAATTGAAAGTCGTTTGGATAAGAATCACATGTGCTTTGGGACAAGTAAAGGCAGCGTTTACCTTGATATGACGTGCTTTACATTGTGAGCATCCAGCTCTTGACTTCTTGTGGGTTCTTCGCGGCCGTTTATCCATAGCCTGAGATGCACATACCTCGTATCTAAACACACTACAGTAGGGTGTGGTGAAAGAAGTTGATAAAGGATGTGGGAAATTGAAGCTTGAAGAAGAAGTATATAACATGGAATAGTTTATCATTTTCTGGTCTCTAATCGGCATCAGATACGCGTATTCGCTTATATAGCTCCCCGCTTTTCATTGGACTAGAAGTCCGACACCTGAAGCCTCCTGTAGAGTTACACCAATTAGATAGTTTTATGATCAGTGTGAGGTTACATGTTGTCACTAACATTATCATTCATAACATCATATAAAACGAACCCATCATTTTCCTTTGAAATTACGGAATATAGGTCCATGGTGGGTTACCTTTTCAGGTTTAGCGCGTGAAGTCAATAAAATTCCGCTACTAACATTCACGGCTCCCTGACATCACACCTACTCTATTAACAGGAGCATTAACCAGGATGTTTCTTTCAACAGTCCTGCTCAACTTTTGATGACGCCCATTCCACACATATCACCATGGCTCGAACAGATGCACTGTGTTTTTCTCTGCCAGATGATATCTTAGATGCACAACTGGCCATAATAGATCTTGTACTCAACATGTTTCCCGGCACTGGAGAGGTAGAAGTCCCAAGCGAGACAAGTGAAGTTTTGACAAGACTTCGCGATTCAACATCGAGCTCAACTCTGGATGCATTACCTCCCAACGTACACTTTACAATATCGATTTTCCTTCAAATTCAAAATCGCACCATCCAGCTAAAGGTGTTTGTTCCTCTTTACTCACCTTTTGCTGATCCTTCTGAGCCGCCTTCATTCTCCTACGCTATCCGCCAGCCACCTTGGCTGTCTCGTGGCGAAGTTGGCGCACTGTCTAGCCATATGCCTGATGATGATCTTTTTGGAGCTCTCGAATATTTGCAGGATCCGACGACACAATTCGGAATTCCGGAGATATCTCCAAATGACGCAAAACAAAGTCATAGAACTGCCTCTATCTCTAATCAGGCTCTGGTTAGGGTCTTCTTCTATTTCCCTTCCCTTTCAACGCGGGAGAAAAGAACGGATCTGGTTCGATATGCTGCCGACTATAAGCTTACAGGATTTGTTCTTGCGGGAAAACCAGGTGTACTTTGTGTAGAAGGTGTGTCAGTCAATATTGACACCTACATGAACTACATCAAAATGAATTCTTGGGGCGACATTCCTAGTCACCAAAAAAAGGTCAGCGAGAGGTATAGAGAAGGCGGTGAAAATGCTCCAATTGAGAGATGCTTTGATAATATGATAGAAATCACAGACTTTCTTGGAGGGAAGAAGGGAAAGCGTGTCAATAGGGGTGACATGAAAGCCTTGGAAGCATGGATGAAGGAAAAGGGGCTTGGAAATGCCTTCGAGAGGGTTATAATGCAAAGTTCTTGAACGCCTCGACTGCTGCGAGAAGCAATAGGCGCAACAAGTTCGACCGCTGGATCATTTTTTGATCACCCAAACCAGCCGATACTCAGTCATCGCAGCTGTGAATGCCTAAATGCTGCTTAGGATATGACTGAGGAAGAGACGAAGAAGGTATTGTTTACGCCAACCACCTTTTCGCAGCTAGAAGGCACAGTAAATTCACTTGTATCCTTAACACGATCAGGGAGTCTCACTCTAATGCCTGAGCCAAGAGCGGATCAAGAGTTGCTGTTAATGTTATAGAGAAAAGAATACGGAGAAGTACTGGATATGGTCGACTAGTGAGTATTGCGGAGGATTTACATGTGATTGTTGGATTTATAATCATGGGACGACAATCAGACTAGACGGAAAGTGATGCTGGGAATGGTCATACATAGAGCGCCGTGATCGGAGATTGAAGATGGAATTTGCCATATTGCCATATTCAAGTCCGAAAATCTTCCATTCCTTCGGACAAAAACCACCAACCGTACAAATCCCTACTATGCGTCTTATCTGTTTGACCTTACCGCAGCATGGGAATGAAACTTTACTGTACCAATAAATAACAATGGTGACTTAAAAAGAGAAACACTCAATTGTTGCACTGGAAAAAGAAAGTGATATGGGCTGGACACTTTAATCGTCTATTATATCCCAAAAGCTACTTAGAGATGCCTAGAAGTAGTTAGTCTCGTTTCTAGACATGGTAATCTACTAAGTCCAACATATAAACTGAACTTACGACTTATTTTGCTCTTTATATAAATATCCAGCAACCATTTTCAACTCCCACACCTCCTTTCTTTCTGTGTATAGGTCTCCGTTTTGATATCGCTTCTCCTGTATTGTTTTCCGTTTTCCCATGACCGGCCCCAGAAAATCCATATCCCCATACACCTCGACAGTCCTTACCCATCCCTTCTCGGCGTCCTCTATGCTTGTAAAACTCAATGTACCCTTTTCACTCTGCTCCGCATGTGTTACTGTATCATTCCATCCTTGTATAGCGTAACCAGTTGTTCCAGCCTTATATTCGAAGTTTGCAAAGATGATGTACGGATCGGATAGCGTAGCTAGCGCGCGACGAGTAAAGCTAGCAGATGGAGAAAGCTTAGTTGGAAGACCATAAATAGCTGGCGCCTCTACAAATAATTTTGGGTCTGAACCAAAGATTTTGAGTAGTTCTGCGACCGCAGAGGATGCCATATGTTTATCCATTGCCGCTTGATCAGCATATCTGTGATGCGTGAGAAATATGCCATATGTGTGAAGGGACACCTACTCTTCAATTGCAAAGACCGATTTGTTATCTCCATCTCTAGGAAGAGCAACGCAGAATTTATATACTCCGGGTTCATGGACAGCGGAGTACTTGGAAACGGAGGTAAGAGCATCAATAACAGTTTTTCGAGCTGCGCCGCCTGAAGTTTTTAGGTGACCGATCACGAAAAGGGAAGGCATGTTGATGAATGAATGCAAATGAGAAATCCCGATGGACAACCTGCGGACAAAGCGACGTATGAATGGAACATACTCAAGAGAAGAGCTGGATGTTGGCTCGGAAAATGTTAGCCGGTAAACACGATCCAGCCATCCTTCAACCTCCGGATGGACATCTACTTGGAATGGACGCTATGTTCCGTTTTATATGCATGGCACAGCGCTAAAACAGAAGTACAGTAATGTAAGACTTGAAGACAATAACGACGTTGGCGAATTGATCACCTCCTCTAAGCTGGTGGTTGTGAGTTACTGGTATTCTGCCAGGCGGTCACGATAAATGCCATAACAGTGTATGTATGAAAAATGACGAGATTGACAACGATCAAGTTAGAATTGGTAAATAAACTTGTCTAAGGAAGAGGTGATGAATTTGATCTGCAACTACTAGAATATAAACAATTTGTTCGTCACTCTTCCGAAAAGTTGTTTATAGATCAGAATTAAGGTTAAGGCTCGGAAGCTGGACAGCAATTGTCGCATCATGTAAAGATCTAGAAATTGTGGAAAAGAAGTAGTCAACATCGCAATTAACTTATGAAGAGATGGCCACATTATGTCAAGGACTAAACAAATTCTAAAGAATGGTTAGCGTAACCATGCAAAATGCAAGAAGAGTTGTGTTGATGAAGGGAAGCTGATATATTTAGCACACAGCTAAATTACTAAAGATAGAGACTAGAACGCCTTTCCCATTATCTAGGTCCTAGTTTCTCCAGGCAGCGAGGTCCTTCCTCCTCCCATTCCGCTTTTGAGATCCACATTTCATCTTTGCCCTGCATAATATTCGCTAATACTGCTCCTCCAAGGAACACCATGTGTCTTCTCCTTGGAGGATCTTCAATACGAACCTTGAACTTGCTTAATCTCTCGGGGTTTCCATGTAGCACTTTCGTAAGCCATAATTGCTTCAGCTCTTTCTCAAGCCGTGAGGGAAGACCAGGATACATAGAGCTACCTCCAGACAAAACGATGGCTTTGAAAAGTGACGAGCGTACATCAACATCGGCCGCTTGGATGGTGTTGAAAAGAAATTCGGCGATACCAGGTTGTTCGACATCTACAAGATGTGGTTGAAATAGACATTCAGGAGCTTCGAAACGTTCGCTTCCAACTCGAATAACACGTCCATCAGGGAGTGTATAACTTTCTACAAGAACAGTGGTATCTTCGCTTAACTTTTGATCGAGTTCCAGATCATATGAAACGTAACATAGCTTCTCCTTAATTTGGCGTACGGTCTCAAAATCCGCTGTTCTGTTTAACGCGTATCCACGACGTAATAGCAGTGCGATCAGGTTGCGTGTTACGTCTCGTCCAGCAACATCTAGACGACGAGTCAGGTGGTTGAGAACAACCGATTCGTACACAGGCACGATATGGGTGACTCCATCCCCAGAGTCAACAACTACTCCCGAGCTAAGACCTAAAATATGTCAGCTCGGCATCCAGCTAAGAAAGAAGCCTACGAACCCTGAGCATAAAGTGCCAGTACTGCCTGAATAGCTACATATACACCTCCAAACTGATACCTTTCAAACATGACCTCGCACATCTTCTCCCTGTTCTTCAGAGGATTCATTGGAGGTTCGGTAAGCAGGATCTTGCGGCCGGTTGGGTCAATGTTCATCTTCTCTCCAAAAGTGTAGTCCCAGAGATGTTGCATGTCGTCCCACTTCTTAACAATTCCGTTTTCCATGGGGTAGCTGATCTGAAGCATAGTTCTCGCAGCAGCCGCCTCGTCTCCACACATGATATCTTTTATTACTAGTCCATCGTTGCCTTTTTCTTCGGATCGTAGAATGGGCCGTCCAACTATGGAAGGGTATTGGAATTCAGGGAAATTCTATACCAGGAATCAGCCTGCACCTGTGGCTAGTTGTAAAATTGGAGCGGAACAACATACCTGTGCTGCATACCCAACTTTGAGGAAACCAGTTCCTCCGTCCAGAACTATTTGGGGAGGTCAGTATACTATTGCTTGCGGATCCTCCTGTAGCTGATCCTTACCGATTGGAGGTTCAGATGCCATCTTGAAAGCTCTTGGGGGTGTTTTGTAGTCCTATAATCAGTTGAAAGAGGTGGCAGCCAGCCTCCTGATGTTGAAGCCTTGGTGGGGTGCAATGCGGATGCGGTGACGACTCAGCCTCAAGTCAATATACAATCACGTGATACCCCCCGCGGGCAAGGCCGAGGCGGTAGACAAGGCTGAAGCTTGCAATCTGGAGATAGGATGATATATCGATCAAATACGTGAGTCTTCTTCGTGTTTTGGAATAATAGAAACATATAAACTTCAACTCTAGCTGGAGCTCATTTTTCATAACAAGTCACCCACGAACCCAATCAAATCGACCTAACAGAATATGTTTACTTCAACAATGCCACGACTTTCACGAAAAAGGTACGAGATCACACAACACCATAGTTTATTTCCCTTTTTTTAAGTTTACTTCCTCTGTATCATGACTCAACTCTGGAAACTAACAGTGTTATGCTTGGACCTCTCATTGCTGTTTCTTCTCACAAGATGTGATAGACTGACCACATCACTAGACTCCTCATTATAAACCCGAATTCTACACAGAATATGACCAATAGTCTTCTAGAAATGGTACGCTCCCTAGGTAAATCTGCCATATTCGAAATAAGCTTCTACACGGCACCGTCTGGTCCACCTAGTATAAATAGCAATGAAGATGCGGCCGAGAGTGCAGATGTTGTAATAAAGTAAGCATTTTAGTTGCATACTCTCGGAATGTGAAGCTTCAACTATCCGATGAAGTGTTGGAAAGTTGGACCGTAGCTTCTAACGCTTTATGACAGAGACCTGGTAGCAATCGGTGATCTGGATAAATTTGACGCTTTCCTCGTAGCGTGTTACAGCGTCCATCCCTTGGTCACTCGGATTAGAGAGAATGTAAACAGCTGTCATTAATGCCACCTCGAGAAGAAGGGCTAACCCTCTGCAGGTCAAACCTTCAATACCTGTGATGGGAATATTTGAAGCTAGTATTGGCTCTGCTTTAATGTCACTTCCGCTGCAAGGAAAAAACACCTCATACCCTACATTTGGTATAATCAGCACAGGTAGCTACTGGGATGGAGCGTTGACGGACGGGGTTTTAGGGCTTCTAGGAGTAAGTGACAGAACCCACCTACGTGTATTTGAAGGCGTTAGGACAACAGGACTTAGTGCAACCGAGCTCCATATCGTCGACCAGAGTACGGTGAGCCATAAAGTAAAAGATGCGACTAAGAGCCTCATTAGCGGAGGCGACTGCAAGGTGGTGATTCTTGGATGTGCTGGAATGGCTGGAATGGAGGATTGGGTGAGAGAAGCTATTGTTGAGGAGCTAGGAGAGGACAAAGCAGAGCATGTAACCATTGTTGATGGTGTCAAAGCAGGTCTTGTTCATCTGGAAGGCATTGTGAGGATCCACCCCGAAAGAGGGCTGTAGGGAGTCGACATCGTGACTGACACTGATTTGACGATTGCCCTTCACACTTCGGATCTATCATTAGTAGATCGTCCGAATACCTACATCAATAAAAGAGGCTGCAGCTCACTCTATGTTGTCATTGATGAATTGCTTACTTGCAACATCATGGTTCCAATACTCCCGAATATTCCTATTTCACTAAACAGGTATGCTTACCACAAACAGAGACGTCATTCATATAGAAGCACGATCCTATCGGAGTAAACAAGACTGCAGGTTTCCCAAGACTCCATATTGTATTTCGTGAATAAGTACAGCCTATACTTCCATCCTTTCCCTCAATTGCTTCTCTCCCCATTCTTCGCTGCTCTCAATTCATCCATCTTCGCCACTCTCTTCTTGAATTCGACGTATTGACATTTCTCATAGCTGTGTCTCTCTGTCTATGTTGAAAGTTAGCCCTTTGCTCAAATCACCTCCACCTCTCTGCTTGCCCTCCCATATCATTAAAGCTATTGATCACGTACCTCGCACTTCCATGGCAGATAATACTCCTCGTACCGACAGCGATTCAGTGGGATTAAAAGATTGGCGCAGCTGTCTCTGTAGGCGAGCGGCAATTTCGCATCACTCATCTCTTCTCGGGTTGCGACTGCTAGAGGTTAGGAATGCTCAATTGGGATTAGAAGATGGGAGCGTACGACGAGGAGCGGTGGGCTCAATGCCAACGGCAGATTTAATTGCTTCGGTGACTGTCATTGTGGCAATTGAAGTGCTTTAGGGGGGATTTTGGACTCGGGAGAGTTGAAGTCGAGGTCAAGATGGTGGAGCCTGTGGAGCTTCAAAGCGATTATGTAAGCAGCACGTTGAGCCTCCACTCTCTACAACACGATAAACTTGTCTTATTTCACGACGCGTTTTTACGTTAGATCTCCTAGAGCCTGTCGTTTTACTTCATTGGCTTGTGTCATATCTCTGGACTGTATTGCTGGATTAACTTTGGAAATTTAGGTGCCAATATAGACTATTTTCATCAATTAATATAGCTATTTCACGTTCAGTTCGAGTTATAATCTGAGTCAACCATATATCACACCATCCATAAGTTGAAGTTGAACATTTGGTTGCTCCGCGATTCCAAGTTAAATGTAAGCTCTCATCACTGGATCAATTGAAACTATTACATTCACTAATTCCAACATCACTGTCCTAGCTAGAATGTTTCTCTCACCATCTAATACATCCCTAGTGCACACATTTAAGCAATATCAAATACCTACTTATATAGAGTAAAATATTTCTGGTTTTGTTTAACAAGGTGCGTTGCCTCTGTGAATAATCAAATTCCAGGTTCAACGCAACCATGTTGTTACTCAGCAAGCTACATAGCAGAGCCAAGAACCATGAGAAATCACGAGGTGAATAGTTGTTGCTGGAGTCTTTTATCGGCACCCGAAGATAAATACATACTGCCACTCTTGCAGTTGACCGTTGGAAATGTGGTAAATTAGAAATATATCAGTGAACATCTTCTCCGTGATGAACTTCATTTGACTGCTACAGCACCGAGAAGTGCGGAACAAGAAATAGAGGCGACATGGCCAGCTTGCGACTTGGAGACCTGGAGGCCTGTTCAACAGAAAAGGTTGGAAATTCATGTCTAGGTTAAATCTTAAGCTTGTTGAGACTAGCTCTAAGTGAGACATTTTTCAACCAGTGTGAGCTTTGAGTTTGTAGTTTTCGTGTAAGCATGTTTGCATGAGCCAAGCAAGCACAACTCCAAACTATATCAACCCCGCCCCAACACTTCCCCTTCTCATTTTCTCTTTCTGACAATAACTTGGTCCACTTGGGTCGACATTCAGATATTAATCACCACTACACAAAGGATCTTTCTATTAGTGTTGCAAGAGTTTCACCAGTAGTATTAGCTCTACCACCAATAAGTATTTCGGTGGATCAAATTGAATTCTCTTACAATGGCTGCAATTATAGATATGACAGTGAGTTAGGCTATGAATACACGTACTTTCATAATTGATTAATTGTTTTGTGCATATTAGACATTCGCTGGCAATATTATCAATAATAAAATTATAGCCACTACGAAAACTCGCCATTCCATCAACCCATCTACCGCAGAAGCTTTATATGAAGTTCCTGTAGCAACGCATGCAGATGTAGACGAGGCTGTAGAATATGCCAGAGTGGCATTCAAGACATGGTCTAAAACTAGCTTCAAAGAAAGAGCAAACCTACTTTTGGATTTCGCCGATGCCATCGAAGCCAACCAAGGCGAGCTTGAGAAATTGCTGGTCAAAGAACAAGGGAAGCCTATAGGTCTTGCTAACACCGAGCTCACCCTGTCCCTGGAATGGCTGAGAACATTTGCGAAAATGGAAGTCAAAGACGAGCTACTCGATGAGAATGACGAACGGAGGATTGTACAAACTTTCCCACCTATCGGGGTTTGCTGTGGTATTGTTCCCTGGAATTGGCCCGTTCTCCTTGGGTTAGGAAAAGTTGGTCCTGCACTTCTTACAGGAAATACTTTCATTATGAAGCCCTCCCCGTTTACGCCGTATTGTGATCTTAAACTCGGAGAGATTGGCATGTCTATTTTTCCACCTGGCGTGTTTCAGGTTTTGAGTGGCGGTGATGATTTAGGCCCAATGTTGACGGAGCATCCCGGTATAGACAAGATCAGTTTCACAGGGTCAATCGCAACCGGGAAAAAGGTTATGGACAGTTGTGCCAAAACATTAAAACGCATTACTCTTGAGCTTGGAGGAAATGACCCAGCAATCGTTTGTGAGGATGTGGATGTCGACAAGATCGTCCCTAAGATAACCACTCTTGCTTTCTTGAATTCTGGACAAATTTGCATGCTTGTGAAACGCCTTTATGTGCACGAGAAGATCTATGATCAGTTCCGAGATGCGATGGTGAAGTTTGCTGAGACGATCAAGACCGGAGATGGGTTTGAGGAGGGTGTCATTGTTGGTCCGTTGCAGAATAGCATGCAGTAAGTTATGCCAATCTTAATCCAATAATCTTAGAAATGAACTAAACCAAGTAAGATATGAAAAGGTGAAAGACTTGTATTCGGAGATAAGCAAATGCTCTTGGACTGTAGCGTTTGCAGGAGGAGTCAGGAAGAGTTCCAAGGGATATTTCATTACTCCAGCAATTATAGATAACCCGCCAGAGAATTCTCGTATTGTCACTGAGGAGCCGTTCGGGCCTATTGTTCCTATGTTGAAGTGGTCCAACGAAGAAGATGTGCTGCAGCGAGCCAACAGTGGTGAAACCGGGCTAGGAGCATCAGTCTGGACAAAGGATCTTGCACGTGGAGAACGACTGGCTAGAGAACTATCCGCTGGCAGCGTCTGGGTCAACTCACATTTTGATGTTGCTCCAAATGTCCCATTCGGTGGGCACAAATCTAGCGGTATTGGTAGTGAATGGGGCATGACTGGAATGAAAAGTTATACTAACTCTCGGTCATTGTGGGTCTGGAAGAAAGTCTTCGAGTAGATTAAGCATATGATGGAATCATGGCTTTAGTGGACAATAAAATATATGCGACATAATTTTCATCTATATACTCCTACAAACCCGAGTCCACCTCTAGGTAACACCAAAACTACATATGTTGACAACAGCGGACGTATTATTTATATCGCAAAATATCATAGTTGATTACTCACCTCGCTCTCTTTGAGACTAGATGATGTCTATTCGTGCTATCGTGGTTATTCATAAAGCTCAAAGCAATATCATATCGAGTAATCCTAGTGGCATCCAAGTGGTAGTGTTAATCCGTTGATTGTTTCTTTTCCTTCACAACTAATTGCAAAGCTATTCCCCAAACCAACTCCGCTATATCAAAAAGCGGTGAGTACGGGTAGTGAGCTATTTATAAGTTCTTGAATCCGGGTGGGTAAAGACAAATTAACTTCGACCTATGTTCTAGTAATATCACTACGCTATTGGGGCTGCAGAGAGGAGTTTACAATGTCCATCCCAAAAACATAGCTGGAGGCCGAGATAGCCATTTACCACTATGGACTTCGGAGAACAGAAAATGCCGGAGCCAAGAATACCATCCGCTCCTGTTTGGTTAAAGCCTGTGGTTTGACTATGAGTCACGTTTTTTGGCGTTGAATCGGCGTCGCGCCTTCCAATTATCATCTCACGGGAAAAGTTAAAGTGCGCCCCTGCTGTGGAACAGGATACCAGGTTACGGATCCTTCGCTGCATAAACAACAACTCCCGACATCCAATAGCCTCGTGAGTATCTGTCGGTCCCAAAGTATAAAGGGGTAGCTTCCTCGTTCTTCCGTTTTAACGAGTTGATTTAATTAATTACGTCAAAGTCTCGAAGTTCACAACAATATTCGAACTACTCCAAGGGGAATAAAAACTACAACTTGATCCGAAACACCAAAAGACAACTATGCCAATCGATCACTTTTGCCTCGCAGTCCCGCAGTCCAAGTTCGAGGGGCTCATTACCTTCCTCACTACCTCCCTAGCAGGATTCAAAGAAATCATACGTCCTGTTCCTAATGTCGTCGGACTTGGCGAATTCCACCCATATTTTTGGCTCACGGGTTTGGACTCCGCTGATGTTGATGCAAAGACACTTGAACTCGCCCTCAAGAGAAACCATATTGCGTTCACGGCTGAGGGTATGTTGTATAACTTCATCTTGCATAGCTCTATCTAGATTGGCAATTCATGACTGATGAGTGTACAGTGAATGGCGACGTCGATACTTTCCATGCCGCCGCATTGAAGGCTGGAGCTACATGCAATGGCCCTCCTGGTCCCAGAGACCATTATCATCCCGGTTATTATGCCGCGTTCGTTTTCGATCCTGTCATTGGAATTAACATTGAGGTTGTTTGTCACAACCGCTCTGCTTAAGAAGCTCATTAGGAACACCAAATGAAGAGCTTCGTCGATTGGGCTGGACCGTATACGCATGCAATCGAGTGGTTTAAGACCAGTACAAATTACCATCAAAATACCTTCATGCTTCTTTCTTTTTCGTAATATTTCAAAATAGACATCTATTGGCCAGACTTGACATTCTGCTAGCTGATGGTTTGTCTTGAGCTACATCTCCCTAGCAGCTAACTTGACATCATTGTAAACAACTAGAAATGTCAGTCTCAAGCTTTGTAATGTAGTTCAGCCCTTCTTCAATAGACATATATGTTTATTATCGAATGAGCTAGGACCGTGTATTGATTGAGCCTAAAATGAAGCATCATTCTTAAAACCCCATTGCATTGCTCAGATATTTTTAATCAAAGTCGGCCATCAAACCGAAGTCACAATTATGTGCTATTGGAAAACGAAGAAGTTCTTGTGTGGGGGTGTGTACGAGCAAGGATGGACCGATATGTCGGAGGATAGTCATGAATGCGTTCAAAAGTGTCCTGTGAATGTGGCAAGAAAAATAAGTACACTTAGAATATGAGAGTAGTATGCAAGAATTGTGAAATGGAGCTTATCAAGGCAGGCTATACCATAGTTCAATTCGAGTGCAAACAAGATCGCTGAGTTGATTCTTCTGGACATAAGGTTAACGAGAAGCGTACGGAACACGACGGCACAACTCCAGGACCAGCTTAGTGGACTCGATTCTCTCAAGTGTCAAATCTCAGTAGCTTGTCTTTGAAGTATTGTAGTCTGAGATAATCGCAATCAACAGATACACAAGTGACCTACCCCATTCGGACATCCAGGCTAAGCGCTGCACTTTTCTTTTCATCCTTAGGGCTGGGTGGAAAATCTCTCATGGCTTTTGAATACAATAGTATGCTGGATTAGACTCATGCACCTTACTTAATTTCGAGTAGGGCCGAGCTAAAATAAACTTGGAATATAATATTTCCAACGGGGAATGGCTTTACGTGAAATCTTCTCTTCGTTGATTTTAAGTGGGCTGTGGGTATGGAGTATATATCAGAGATGGCTACAGGCATCCACACAGCCTGTTTGCTCAAACTTCAGATGCGAGATAATCAATAGTATGTCTAGTGCAGTAAAGTGATGGGTGTCTAAGTGGTATGAGAACCTAAATTAATATTGCTGAAGCTTTCGACAACATTCAAAAGACCGGACGGCCAGTATAATGCACCGCATATACCTACATAATTTTACGTAATCTATTATAGTATGTGAAATATTCAACTGGGCGTTATCTTCGTCTATATCACTGATTAGTTTTAATTTACTAGGTCATGTAGGGTCGTGGTCGGGTTGTATACTGTATAATGGATAATTAAAAAAACAATATCTAAATTTGTGTAAATCTCCAACTTTGTGTAAAGGAAACACAAAAATATTCGCGAAAATATTCATGTGCTTTGGCTAGGTGTATGCTAGATCAAGAAAGTTCCCGATCATCTCCATGAAAGAATCTTAAGATAGAATTAGCGACCACCTGACCGTCATGTTTCCACCCAGATTTCTCAATTGCTTCCTCCACTTTGGTATCATTCTCAACCAAGCCTTTTTCATTTCTATGCTCTACATGCTTCCTTACCATTTTCTCATCATACCCAAGATGACCCTGGCTAGTGAATAACCTGTCTTTGAGATAAACTCCCTGAATTGGAGTTGTATCTGAGCTTCCCCAAATATATACTTCTTCGTCATCCATAAGAAGTTTGCTAGTGTTTGAAGATGGGGCGTTTATGACATGGTCTTGATGCATCTGGTGAAGGTGAATTGGCGATTTCCTTTGAAACAATTCCTCGCCTAGTGATGTCAAATTGATAGCTGTGTAGGATAACTCCCATTTGGAGCCCTTGGTTGGCTCAACTGTTGATCCCAATGCTCGACACAAAATCTGGTGTCCGAAACATACACCGCTGAAACGAATCTCGGGATATGTCTGCCAGACATCTGGAATCTGATTAATTTGAATAGCGAAAACTCAGAATTCTGGGAATGTGATTAACATACGCTGAATCCATTTTAGGAGCTTGAGGATCCACTCATCACTTCCATGCGCATCGTATTTACTTCCAGTAATTAAAATGGCTTGAATGTTATCGAGATCCGACATCTCTGGAATCTTGCCACCTTCGCTCTCAACGATGAACCTCATCGTTGTTTGTATTTCTATCTTAGGATCATGTTCTGCACCAGCCTTGGCGAATAGGTCATAAAATATTTGTCCACAGGTTCCTTTACGTTCAGCTGTGGAATCAAAAACCAGGTCAGTCTCAAGCACGAGCATCCGCACTCTGTCAGAGTCTGTTGATCCCACAGTCTTTGCCGCCCGGGTTGCTTTTCTGTTCGCTGGCCACATGTTGTGTTAAGTTCAAAGAGAGGTGATGGTATTCCTGTGTATCTCTGTAGATTGAGGCAACAGGTGTTTTATGTGTTTCTTGACTAGGCCAAGAGTATATGAACCGGTTTTATGACGTCTGTTTTACCCGATGAAACTTTTTTAACGTTGTTACTGTATGGAGTCTTGGACTTTTCTTAGGTTGCTTGGAAATTTGAAAATAAATCCTTTACTGTGGGCCCGCACTTCCTCGAAATTCGATAGCATTACTGTACGAGAACAAGCTTATGATGTGATTCATTAATAACACTGTAGGTCGACTTTAAATTTGTTTTCTTGAGCAAACAGTGAACAATAAATATCTCAATTTTCTTTGTGAGTTGCGTAGTCACGCTCTAGGAAAGAACCCTATTTAATTTTGACTGGGTCATACAAATAGAATACGTTTTCGGCGTCCCTGTAAGTAACATTGAATGAATACGCTTTATCGTTACTTCGATTTGGCATTGAAATACAGTGAGAAGAACTTTAGATATCATCGGCGTCCTGTCTACATGAATTTGAAATTATAAGAACAAGAACGCTCTAGAGATAGGGAGGGTAGTATCGTGAATTTCTCCGGTGCCTTCAGAACATCTGAGATCAGTCCGTATTATGATAAGCTACGCTTCTTCGCTGCCTTTCATCCTTAAAGTAACGATAATTAAGTCAACTTATAAAAGCTCGCTTACAGTCATACAGAACTTGTAAGCCTAGCTTTATCAAGTCTGTTCGGAAAAAGCTGCACGGTAAGCATTACTGCCATCTCGTTTTAGACTAAGACTGTACAGAAACCAATCCTGAATGTCCACGTCTCCGAAAAGGTACGGTGGGGCGGGGTTATGGAATAGGAAGTCCACTCCCGGACCAATGACCACACCATCGGATGCTCTTGCATCATTGATGGTGTACTTCAATACGCTCTCCTTTTGCATGGTATTATTGAATCTTCTTCTAAGACCTGGAAAATTACCAGACACTGCATTACGATAAACTTACAATATGTATGCTGGGATATATTTGAGCACTACTTCAGTATGGCTAAGTCTATCTGGTACCACACCTTTAATTGGAGTCTTGCTACATACTTCATGTATATATCAGCTAGGCCATCTTGCAATTTTGAAGGAGTGTGCCCTCACTGCATCAAAGGATTGAACTTATTTAAAAATACTGCCCTTTGAATAGGGAGCGTTTGAATAATGATAACTCTAGATCACCCTACACCACAAGAGAGAGATCTAGGTGCCGCATATTCAGTCACTCTTAGTATAACGAAACAATATACTACCTATACCACTACGATATCATTGGGAAGTGGAGCAAAAGCTACGGAAACAGAACAAAACATCATGACTACTTCTCAGACTCAATATATTCCCCACAGTGAAGAGGTAGTCGATGATGGCAATAAAGATGGTCCATCAGCAGTTACAATCGGAGTTATAGTAGGTTGTATTATTTCCGGGATGGTATTACTGTTTATTGTCTATTATCGTCAGAGATTGCGTGGGAGAAAACACTATCATCAGTCATACAGAGGTCCGCCAGGCCTACCGGGGCCACAAGGAGATATTGGACCACAAGGACCACCTGGACAGCGGGGAGACGTTGGACAGAGAGGCCCGGCTGGTCCAATGGGAGTTCCAGGAGTCCCTGGTATTGATGGAAGCCCTGGCACTCAAGGAGCACATGGATATCCGGGACCACCCGGCTTGCAAGGCGTACCAGGGCTACGTGGAGCCCAGGGCGAAGACGGTTTGCGGGGTACCCAGGGGCAGCAAGGCCCACGAGGAGCTGAAGGATCTAGGGGACGTGATGGGCGTGATGGACGAGATGGAAGAGATGGAAGAGATGGGTTGAATGGAAAACAAGGCACTCAAGGCGTACAAGGTGTACAAGGTGTACAGGGGGTACAGGGGGTACAAGGCGTTCAAGGTGTATAAGGAGCACAATGGGTATAAATAATTTAACGAAGAAAATAGTTTGCAGTAACCACCTTCAATCGAACTCTGATTTAGTCCAGCCAACTAAATACCTTCCATACTTACAAAAAAAAAGTGTACATCATAAACTTGCTAAAGTTAGAGGTGGGAAAGTATGTTCTTTGTAAGGAATCACGGTCACAACTGTAAATCACATCTGCACAGGCAGAGAAGCCTTTTAGCAGGGCCCAAAGAGAAGAGCTTAATCTTTGTGGAAGTTGTCTGTAATCTTTTCTTTCTTTAAGCTCTTAGGTTCAGGAACTGCTCATCGAGTCATTGGTAAGCAGGGAACATCCAGTATAGGAGATTATTCACGATAAAACACGATTACTAGTCCACACAGCCGATACCTATTGTAACGAAAATGCCAGACGGCGGCGATCCTGACTAGGACCGTTGTCACTGAATAACCAACCCCTAAATTGGTGGGGTTTCTATATTCGACTTAGGTGAGATCCCGATTTTGGGACCAGAAATCAAACCGCACTTATTTCAGTCCATTAAGAAAAGCCCCATGGGCAAATTGATTGTGAAATGTCCTTTTCCTAAGCATTCGGGAAGGGACCAGTAGGGTCATGGGTTAAGTAGGAAGCAAATGAGTGCGCAAGGTGGATCAGGAATAGGAAGAATCAGGAATAGGAAGATAGAGAGTGACGCGCTTCCTCTCAAAGAAAGTGTTATTGATTTGAATGTGCTGGAGTCGGTATTACGACAAGGAAGAGTTATCCAGAAGATATTAACAATGAAGTTTATGATGCTGAAAGCTAACAAAACAAGCACATACTCTGACTTTACATTGATTTATTTATTCAGGGGGAGGGGGGTGGGTGGTTGGTTAGATAAATCATACAAATCCGGGAGTCATGCCTTTGCAATATCATTCTCCTCAGATATTGTCGATTCACTTTGAATACGGGACACCATTACGTATATCACGTAAGTGCTGGTTGTATTCGGTTGTAATCATTGATTGTATTAACTACGTATAGGGTAGTAATGATATACCCGAATGAGGCACAAACGGTACACGTAACCTAGTTACATGACCGGGATCATTCGCATATAGAGCCATAAGGAAATGAAGCATGGCTCTCGTTTGCTCGGAATACTCATTTGCAAACTCCATTCTTTCCTGTATTTAATCTTGTGGAGGTAGCAATGTGATGATGCTCGAGGACAGAAATATTATTTGTATCTGATCCGGTTTCAAGAACTAGGCAGCTTGTGTTTTGAAATGATTGATCAAGACTGCAGAGCAGGCGGCAAGCCCAATTTTTCCGCTTGGCGCTCGAACTTTTATGACTCCAGCCATGTTAAAGGCTAGTTACTCGCGTTAGCCTTGATAGCTTCTAGGTAGGTTACATAAAAGAAGACTTACAGATATATTTCTCCTCATCAAACATCAGAACCATTACTAAGATCGTGCTAAGATTAAAGCCGAACCCAAGCCCATAATAACTGGAATCCATACTGGGTAGCTAGAAATGTTGATTTAGACGTGGAGAGTGAACTGAACAGTCCCACTGCTATCGTTTGGAGTGGGCCTCTTAAGATGAGTATATAAATTGTAAAAAAATTTAACACAGATATAAAACCCCAGATTTATAATTGCGATAGAGGAAAGAAGGAGAAGTGGTAGCAATTGGGTAAGGCAGGCGAGACGATACATAAACCATATAGACTAGTCGATCAGAATACAATTAGTGATGCTACATAGTAACTATATACACTGAGTTCGACGCATGCATACTATGCTATTCCCTACCCTCTGCAGCTCTCTTCTTGCCCATCTGTATGCTTTCAGCCGGCCATCCAACTCGGACTAAACATCCATCTGGACCATTAACACTAAACTCAAACATTCCCCATTCCTTAATCTCAGGTTTCTTCACTGGCTCAATAATCTCATTAGCGAACTCTATGGCCAGTGCTTCTACATCTTCGGTATAGACGTAGAAGCCGAAGGGGTTCTTAAGTGGCTCTAGCCACCCTTCCTCAGCCGGTTCAAGCTCTCTTAGATGAATATCGGATCCATTAGGGTGAGAGAGCAATAGGTATCGGTCCCACTTGAGCATTTCTTCCTCTGAAGGAGCAATAAAACCAAGCCGTGTAAAGAACTGAACTGTAGAAGCTAAGTTGGTGCATGGGAGAATAGTTGTAATGTGTGGGCGTATAGACATCCTATCTCCAATCTTGAATTTAATTAAAACGTTTGTGAGAACTTAAGCAGTTAGATTATATATTTAAGCACTGAGCTACTATACTTACAGCGTATATAAACTTGGAAGGATCAGAATGATTAAGATATTTGAGGAAGGTTGAAGTGCCTTGCTGAAGTGGGGTAATATTATGCCTTAGGCATTAATTAAACGACCAGGTACAAAGCGAGCTACGCTAAGCTGTCAGCTATATAACCCACTTTTCTTTTTATATAGTCAGCTTGAATCTAGATCTTTAGCTCTGAATCTTATCTTAATTCGTCTTATACAATCTATTTACTTCTTTACCTTGAGATTTATAATCGTTATATAAGGTATTATGTTAAGTTAAAATTTACAAACCATATTCTTTGTTATAACCTTATTTGTAGGATAAAGTTGAGCTGCTACGCTGGATTATGTTTTATTATATTATATAATATATATATTTTAGTTGCCTTATAGATAAGGGACCCACTTTTCCCCCACTTATGATTATACCAAAAGATAGTTTCACATCATTTTATAGACTAGGCCATAAATAGAGCTAGCTAAGTGTCGAAAGATAAGAAATCTTCTTATAGTCAAAATTCAATGTATGCATCTCTTATCTTAGAGCACAAAATGCCACTTTAGGTAAAAGATATAACATTATTTGTAAATACCATTGGCAATAACTTTCCACCCTTGGCTTAAAACTACTATAAAGAAGTCTATCACCATGTTCCTTAGTTCAACTGCAGCTCATCTTTTCAATCACACCTATTCTAATCTTATTCTACAGCTAAGACCTTTTGACCAAAAATGGCCGCGTTTAAAAACGTCGCCTTCGCGATGATTAGCCTCTTACTATCCTTGGTCACAACCCAAGAACTTACTGTGGCCAATGACGACCAAAATATGAGTGGCCTTGTTGTAAATAGTATACCCTATTCTACCCGAGTGAAATATATGCGTCTGGTATTTTTATTTCTATATTAACCTGCCCTCTCTCAAAACTTTCTATATGCCCTCCCTCTCCCCGCCGCTCTATTAATAAGTAACCGAACTAAAATTTCCTGCTTAGGCAAATGAAGCTCTCTATAAGCAAAGCGGACCTTGTCCTTTTGCAGCCTATGGAACAATAATTGTTAACCACACTTCGGATGAGATAGTATGTCAAGGGGCAAACTTTAGAACAGGAGATCCAACGTATGCTCTGGCTCTTCTTTTACTCCCTTCTGAACCTCCGTCCTGTCCAAAATAATTTCCCCATTTTCTTTTATTTAAGAACTTATTCTGACACAGTGTCTAGAATCCATGGCGAGATCTCAGCAATAAACGCATGCACCGCTGTATTTATAGCAAAGAACTTGACCGCGACCCAGATTTTTGCTGCTTGGGGAGAGCTTTCCATTTATACTAATGCGGAGAGCTGTCCGATGTGCGCCAGCGCTATTCGATGGGCTGGTTTCAAAGGTATGATTTAGTCCTCCACGATTCTAATAGAGAAATAAAGACTCATACTAACAATCTTAAAGAGTATATCTATGGTACTACGATCCAACACAACTACAACGTAGGCTGGGGGGTTATCACCCTCTCTTCGTATGATATCTTCCAGCAGACAAGACAGCTTCCAGGGTTTCAAACAAGTATGCTAGGACAAATTTTAACAAATGAGACTAATCCTCTATTCTCATGGCAGTATAACGAAGTACGGTCTCTTACCCTCTATATTCCTTTTCCTGTTCAAGGACATATTTTTAATGCTAATATTTTTATATAGACCTATCCTTGTCCGAATGGCTGTGAAAGAAAATTCAGTCCTAAAAGGGGATACGAAACATGCTTTGCCCCAAATACAACTGTCTCTTAAACGAAATTTACTAAGAAATAGTTCAGCCCTACCTAAGTTCAAAAGGGTATTAGATTAATGATCGATATTAAATAGCTAGAGCCAAAATATTTTTGTCATGTGCTATTAGATACTGAATTTGTCTACTCTTCTACAGAAACACCCAAGTAAATAGAGGTAAATAGAGGCTCCAGGCCTCAAATAAAAATGAAACCTGTTTAAGCAATATATAAATATTATCACGATAAATATTATCACGATACCGTCACCACGTGACGAGAGGAGGAGATATCACCCAGTCTAGGTACATAGTTTAATAAGCAGCTTTTTCCCACACTTCGTTATGTGCTTCACGTGCGTTCCGCACTCATTTCTGTCCCAGTGTTACAAATATAATCCGTTATATCAACGCTTTATAACCCTTTGTTTTATAACTGATATCAATTCAGAACAGCTTTATTAAATAAATCAAAATGTCACGCACGTAAGAGTGCGGGGTGCGCCAGAGGCAGTACGCACAGCTGCAAGTAAATTTTGATATAAGGTTGGTATATATAATTGATGTAATACTCCTTATATTATTCAATATAGAACTTATAAGAATATTCTATACTTTAGGCACAAAATTAATAAATGAATTAAAGTTATATTATAATGGCAATAATTGAAGTTATGTGCTTCCCTGTTATACTATAAGCATAACTTCTATAATAATTACTTTGTAAACATTTCAGCTTTTAGAATGAGCATAGTTTTATTTTGATTCTTTACCTCAAGGATGTTTATAGAATATATAACTAATATTGGTTTTGGGTTCTGTTATGCCTTTCCAAGGCCACGCATGTCATGACCCACCCTCTTTCAAAGATAACACAGAGCGAGACAACAACCAGGAAGTCTTAGGGGGTAACTCCCCAAGTACCTGTCTATATATATGCGGAATGACGTTCTACAGAGGGCTGTACTATCCATCAGTTTTGCTGCTCACAGATGCCATCTGTACCGCTGCCTCTACGTGGTAAACAGGGAACAAAGGCTCATTTCCTGTACAAATAGGAGCATCTGATAAGACTATACAAACTCAGTATCATTCTGTTAGGTAATGTCAGAGACCTACATGTAATAAAAGCCTTTACGTCAAATATTAATGAGTAGGTTGCATTCCATACTTGAACAGTTGGAGTACCACTATCTATCGCGATTCCTCTGCCCCGAAGCATTTCCTCAACACCATATACATTTAACAGTTCTTGGCCTGATTGAATATTATCTGAAATCTCCCGTAGATAGAGGTAGTCATCTTGCAGTGATTTTGGATAGCTATTCCATTCATAGCCTAGAACTGCAGAGACAGGGGTCTGACACTGAGTGACATTTCCTTCTATGTCTGAAAGCGCATTCCGAAAGAAACTTATCAATCTGTTTTGATCAATCTTACCAATATTTGAGCCAAAAACTTGTATGATTTTATTGATGTCAGTAAACGGATTGGTCAGAAGCTGGTAACCGTTCTGGAAACAGGTCTGAAGTAGGCGTTTAGAAAATTCTGAAGAGCCCTGGTAATAGAATATTGTTGATGAAATGACTGGGCTTAAGCCGCTGTACGGGGCTAGTGTGTTGATGTCTGGAGTCTGTTTTAATTGGTGTTTGAAAGCTAATATATCTGTCGCTAGGGATTGGGGTTTGGAATGATTGTTCGTTTCAGTCTGCATGAAGTTCGCAAATACTCCAGTCCACCATCCTCCTTGTTCTAGAGACTCAAATTTGGTAGAGTGGGGTCTGTCAAAGGAGCTAGATTCCTCAGAGATCTCCATATCTTCTGCTGTAGAATTCAGATGACCTGCCTGAGCAGGGGACAAACAATTCTCCATAACGCGAAGCAAAGCTTGAGCAACTTGAGGATATTGATTGAGCAGACTTGATTGCAACAGTATATCAGATAGTTCTAAAATAGACTTGCTAGTCTCATCGATTGCGCCCTCCAGCTCATTATTGCGTTTCGTTAGAATGGCCATTTTGTTATCCTTCCGTGCACGATACGCACGCTGTGATAGTCGCTGGTGCGCTCGCCGCTGCTACTCAAGTCAACATGCTGACTCAGGTAATCCAGCTGATCAGGTGTACCTCGATAGTGGCTTGCTTTATCTTGGATGAATGACGCCCTGTGCGTCCCTGGAACCTTCTAGGGAGAACAATGCAGTCTGTCTGTTTGCGACTCAGCTAAGCTTAGAGCTAAGAGTAAATGGGAAGATCTACCATATTTTAATCACTTGGAATAACAAACTCTAAACCAGATATTTAGTATAAATGGATTCCTGATGGAAACACAGTTATATGCCCTGAACAGATACGTATTTGCTTACAATTGTCTAAAGAGAGTTGATCAGTTCTTCTACTGATTACTCATACCAAGGTCGGCACAGCCGGATTATAATTAGTAATCACACTAAATTCTAATGACGACAATCATTAACTCCCAATACTATAGGATGGGCTCCTTGGTAATTAACCTATACTGATGGTAGATCTTACAGCTACTGCTAGCGTAGGAATAATTCCGGGCACAGGGTAAGCCTCAGTTGCGGCAATTTACAACACACAGCTTTCACTCGCTTCAGGCAATATATCTCTCAAAGTCTGTGAATAGAGAGGTAGTGAGAGTTTATTCTGATTGAGACCTACGGTTTTGTTGCAAGTCGTATCTATATATAAGCTCTATAAACTCATTCCTTCTGGAAGGTAAGCTGTTGTTCAATAACATCCTGAATCATGGTCTCCATATTTTTCCATTGAATACCAAAAGTATTTTCTGCGTTGGTCACATCCAGCTTCCATTGCTCCTCAACTGGTGCCTCAAATTTACAACTTAGAGCCGGATAGTGCGTTTTAATAAAGCTGATCCCCTCCTCCCAAGAGAAAGTTGGCGCTGAAAGTAGAAACTCTTTTCCAGACTCGACAGGAGCTGTAAGGGCTTTAAGATGAACATCTGCTACATCTCTAACATGAACCCATGCTGTAGGAATCAGAGGCTTCTCCGAAAAGAGACTTAGCCAAAACAGGCCATTTATGCCACCAATATCCTTTGCGGATTCTTGGATGAGACTATGACCAAGAACGAATGTGGGATGTAAGGTAATCAGAATATACTGAGGGTTGTTCTTGTCTAAAAAGTCTCGAGTTGCTTCGTGTGCGAGGATCTTTGATGCGGCGTACTTCATGCCGTGGCCAGTGAGGTCTTCTGGGAAGGACATGTCGAGATCAACGGGTATGGTTTTTCCAATGTTGTCTGTCAAATATCGTGTCAGCCTCGAACCATTGTATAAGCTCGTGGCAACTTCACCTTTGATAGAGACCTCTTTACCGGCTGTCAAAACATCTACAGGCAACAAAGCGAGAACCGATGATGTTATCACGACTTTTCTAATTTTCGGGAATTCCAGAGCTGCATACAAAATCGCCTCCGTGCCTTGGACAGCTGGGTTGACATAATCTGTCCTGATATCGGACCCATTTCCGGGCATAGGGGATGCGAGATGAAAGATATAAGTAACATTTTCTAAAGCTTTCTTGAATGACTCTTGTTTAGAAATGTCAGGAATAACGACAGTTTCAATCTTTGATGCATACTCGGGATAGCGTTGTCTGATCGGTTCTGCCTGTTCAGGGTTTCTGATACTTAGACGAACCCGATAGCCTGCTTTTAGTGTTACATCGACAACGTGGGATCCAATGAAACCAGTGCTTCCGGTGATGAAAACTAGTAGATCAGCCATAAGGTGCTTATCACGGATAGGTTTGAAATTTGGAAGAAGAGCTCAAGGCTGTGTATGTTACTAATTTCTGGAGCATGTTGAACAATCTTATATAAAATTTAGAAGCCGTAGAATTTAGCCACTGAACAGAATGATTTTCAATAAATAGCATCAAACTTGCGCATGGACAAACTGTATCGATGAAGGTCTATTCCGATCTCATAATCAACGAGTGTGCCTCGGGGTAGTTAGTGTTATGTGTCCGTGCCACATCTACGGAGGTGCATTCTCAACTTTCCGAATGCGCTAGAACGAATTCGAGAGGCTATAAGAAAAATCCCATAACATTGATTGAAGGTGTATGTGGCTCGGGGCAGCATTGTCACTTTTCCGGCTCACAGTAGAGCTGACTCATGCTTCTGGTTCCACACAGTTCATCCATTTCTGGATTTTAATCTATATAAAAGAGAGGTAGGTATACAGAGAGCATTACAAGTTACCTGCAGCATAAGCTCTCTTGTGCTTTGAATCGCAGTACCATTTCTCAAACCATTATTTCTGCAAATTTTCATCAAAGATACATCAAAATGCCTTTGTGGCAGATTTTCCACCCAGTTGGTACTTTTGATAACAAAGACGCCAAGCAAGCACTAGCTGAGGACATTACTAAGATGTACACCGAGCTTGATCTACCAGCATTCTACGTCGTGGCCCAATTCATACCTCTTCCCGTTCAAGATATTTGGATTGGAGGAGATACTAGGGCATCAAAGCCCTTCATTCGAGTCGTTATCAACCATGTCGCCCTAAATATGCCTGACGAGGATGCTGTGTATAAGCATGCTACGTCCCGCATAGACACAGTCTTGAAGCCGCACATTTCCGACAAAGATTATGACTGGGAGTACCATGTCGGCGAAACGGACCGAAGGCTATGGAAGATAAATGGAATGATACCACCTCCTTATAGGAGTGAGGAGGAGCAGGAATGGGTGAAAGAAAACCGTGCAATCCCATACGATGGCGCCTATTGAGACTGCTATGATATGTTGATTAATGGTTACGCTACGCTGGTTCTTCTATTGAATATCAAGAGACTGTCTCTCGAATTGCCAACTGTCTAGATAGAAATTTGCTTAGAACCGAATAATAATGATAAGAATTATAAGTAGAAAAAGAGCTGCTCTTCAGTAACATAATTGAAAGCTTCCCGTTATCGATTACTTTGTGCCTTCTTTCCTTCCAACCAAGTTTTTCGAAAGGGAATCAACTGGGCGTTACAAATTCAGACGTTACAGGACTATCCAACTTTCAAAAAGCACGACGAAAAAGGACTCCACAATATAACAAGCGGATTAAGCCGCTATAGGCATGCTCACCGGCTGCCCAAATTAATATCACTACATTAAAGGAAACCAATACTACTATAAAAGCAGTTCTAGCGGAAAAGTAAACTGCTCCTATTTCGGGTGACATATGTAGTGCAGTAATGTAGTAATGTAGTAACTATGATTATGATATATTCTATTTGGGATGGATTTATTCGTTCTGCTCTATGTTCCAAATATAGATTCAAGAATGTCGATATCAAGAGACAAAGTTTGATTTGTTCCACCTTCTAGGAATCAGCGTCACCTTCTTATGCGAGGGGTACGTGATCGCTACGACCACATTTCCAACCGTACGGAGTGAGAATTGGGATCAGTGATCGAATGTATGCTACACAGTCTTGTGATGATAGATTAAGAACTCTGGAAATAAAATATTTAGACTCCGGAAATAAGCAACAGAAATAATTAATCAAAAAATGATTACTGAACAAGGAAAGATTACTGATAAGAAAGATTACTAATAACAAAGATCATTAAACAAATCGATAAAAACTGTATAATAATTATTAAGCAGAAAATAGTGGTTCAGTTTCGTTATTGAACTTATGCTGCATCATTTAGTGTGAAATTCATGATTATATGTACAAAGACTTTTAACATCAATTCTTCCGCGAGGTATCAGACTGCTTTCTTCTCCTGTATCCCAAATAACGGGACTTCTTTTTTTTGTGGAAACAAGTATCCAAAATGACAACCCATCAGACAGTCAAAACTAGCTATATCAGCTATGGGGATGCACAGATTGCCTATCGCCGCTTCGGGGCTGTAAGCGGCACTCCTTTGCTTTTCCTTATACATTTCCGAGGCACTATGGATAAATGGGATCCACTTCTAATCAACAGCATTGCTTCTTCAAGGCCGGTGATTCTTGTCGATTATGTAGGAGTCGGCCAAAGTACAGGTACTGTTGCTACATCTTTCCGACAGTCCGCCAACAATATTATTGAATTCCTGTCACTGATTGGAGTGGAGGAGGTGGATATCCTGGGTTTCTCTATTGGGGGCTTTGTTGCCGAACTGGTTACGCTCAACGCTAATCCGACTAAACTGAAGGTCCGAAAGCTGATTCTCAGCGGTACGGGAGCTAGTGTGGGGCCAGGGATTGAAGTCTCTGGCAACTCATATATGCCTGCTGCCACCGCTGGGAGAATTGACCTTGAAAACTTCAAAGAGCTGTTCTTTGCACATAACTCTGTTGGCAACAGGGCGGCGGAGCAGTGGTGGAGTCGAATTGCAGAGCGGAACGAAGCTACAAGCGGGGAGGTCCCCTCCCAGTGGCTGTCCTATGATTTGAATGATGGGGGATTCGGCATGAAAAATCAAGGATCGTCGCTGGAATTATGGTTCAAGAGAGAGACCAGCCAGGGCTTGGAAGGGTCCTATGATAGACTGAACCAGATAAAGATCCCAGTATTGATTGCTAATGGCTCGGTAAGATACTACCTTCTAGGAGTTGTTCCAGATACAAGTTTTGTACTGTAAACTTAGGCTGACAATATAAACTGTTTAGAATGATTATATGATTCCAACATTCAATTCTTATACTATACAGCAGACGGTACCAAATGGAATACTTATACTGTATCCAAACAGTGGCCACGGTTTCCTATATGAATATGCAGAATCATTTGCCCAACAAGTTAAAATGTTCCTTGAAGTATAGATAGTTTTGGATCTTTCGAAGTCACCTATTTTATTTTTCCTGTGGACTATCATAATATGTGTTACAATTGTGAATGTGTATTTTATTCACAAATCTTCATGACTTCGTCTGCAATGAGTGTGTGTCTTCGGTCGGAGAAGTGAGCTTTATTAACAAATATTCCATCCTAGTATACCGCATTTAGGGAAACTAAGATGGTAGTGATTAGGAAAGTCGCTAAACTACGCTACGATAGGCTCTTATATCAGTACTCTCTGCTGCAGAGCCGAAAGTATTTACGCCTTATACACCTAAAGACCGACGTTGAATGTGCCTCCATAATCGGTAAGATTTATCGCGCCAGCTCTAGCAGCCATCCTTTCCTCGGAGCGCGTTGTTATATACATACAGGAGCAAGAAGCTAGTTAGAGAGCTGCTATGACAATAAAGCTTATATTATCGCACTATTCGCAGCAGAATCTGCAATGAAATGGAGCGTCGCCTAGGGTTGGTAATATTATAGTCAGAGTTGCGAAACTTCTGCAAAGTGATACTAGCTAAAAGTTTAGCACGCTAGTACTCACTAGCGTCTTGGAGCTAATTATAGTCTAAGTGACTTGAATATATGACTTCAGTTAAACATCTCCGCATACTATGTTCGTTGCTTTAAGTTCTAATGTACTCCTCGGCTTCATGTGGATTTGTAGTAGCCTTCATTCAGAAATGGACTTCTGTAACCAGCTCTAGGCTTCTGTGTCATAGGGGTGTAGAATTCAGACTAGCCGATCCTTTGAGAATCCCCGCCTGCCATCGGTCAATAGGAGCATAAGACCTGCTGCACAAGGTGGTGGATTTGATTATCCTAGGTACTTGTAGTGGGTTTCTTAGATTAACAATTTTGTGGTACATCAAGTCGCATATGGCTCTCCATGCTAATATTACAAACAAGAGTCATTTTTTGTTATGGAGTTCCTAAAGATATTTATATAGCTAGATCATCTTCGATGTAAATAAAGGTAATATTGAACAGTATCTAATACTTTTAATATTAAACATGGCCGGGTATGAAACTCTTGTGGCCATTATTGAAATAGATCAAGATTTAGATTTATTCAGGTAATTTAGCAAGTTTAAAAGATTTATAAATGGCATAATTAGAGCAAACCATTATGCTAGGTGTGAAACTGGCTCTATGCTTCCAGAGTTTTATAGAATTTAAAAACAGGGGAGATATGATTAAAAATAAATCAGCTGTAAGATGCTAGGGAAAGCTGGGAATTAAAGTCAATAATGATGATTATATAAAGATTACCAAGCAAGAATTTTAGCTTATTTGTTCTTTATTATTCTTGTTATCTATATTACGATCGAAAGTATCCTTATCATACGGGTTTAATTCTGATATGTATCAATGCGACTTGAGTCCAGGAGTAATTGTTATGCTAGGGTAGCGCTTATACAGAAATGGAGTATATATTAAAGAAAAAAGTAGTTATAACAATATAGACTATCTTTTGTGAATATTAGAATAGGATTTCTAAAGATTATATTCCTCACATCTCTTTTTCTTGTTCCTTCTCCTGATCGTCACCCTTGTAATACGGACATTCATATCAGTAATTTATCATTTGCAGCCAACCTATTATAGAAGATGAGCCTAAATTGTATTTTTGATAGACCAGCCTATATCTTCTACTTCTTGCAGGTTTCCTTTCCTATCTCGCACTTAAGCTAAAGAAAGACCCTGCCTCACTGTTCATGACCGTTTTCCAGTGCTCAAATTCATACTCTAGTATATTTGGCATGTATATGCTAATATTCAACAGACTCAACCTCGAACGGGTGCTTCACAAGCAAGGTAATGCGGTACCCTTGATACTGCAGGAGCGATGGATTTGCAGCGAGCGAGAAAACAGACGATAGGAATATGGAATGCAGGTTGAATGATGTATTAAAAACTTAAAAATATGCTCGTAAGAGTTTTATAGAAAGAAACTAGAATGATGATATTCATTACATCTCTGTGCGGGCAATATTTTGTCTCGTTTATTATATCTATCCTGAGAAGGCGGTGTAAAAAACCCATTATATATCAAAGTTTCCCCTCTCGCGATTGCTGTGTATAGTATATAAGCTCTAATCAAACCAGCAATCTAATATCTTCCCATATACCTATATATCTATCTATCTATCTACACATACTTGCATCCACTGCTGCAGTCGCAATCATGTTTGTCTATGCTTACCCACTTTTTGTGCTTCTCGCTTTAACAATTACCCAAGCCCGTGGTGTGCTAGCAACCACCGTCACCAATTCCACCCAAATCGTAACCTCCCTGAAGTACGACTATATAATTGTCGGTGCCGGTTTGACAGGTATTACTGTCGGAAACAGATTAAGCGGTGCCGGCTACTCGGTCCTTATAATTGAAGCCGGGCCTGATGCGCGCTGGCACCCAGGGGTTTATAATGCAGAGGAGAGGGGAAATGGGTATTGCAATTGGAAGTATCCGGCATATGATGATGAGGGAAACTTGTTAAAGTGGACGATTGATAGTGGTGCCTGTATTGGAGGCAGTACGTCGAGTAAGTCATATTTTCTAATTGATTACTTGAGTGAGGCTTTATTATCTTATTCAATTTGTTGAGTCAATCAGCAAAGAGCAGGCAGAGCGAGAATTCTGAGACGATGAATCGTTAATTTATAGCTTACCATGTTAGTTAATGGAATGATGTGGTTTAGACCTGCTGAGGTTGAAATCAATAAGTTAGAGACGCTGGGAAACCCGGGTTGGAACTGGGTTACTCTGTTGCCGGTTAGTACTCCAGGATTCCAGCTATCTAAGAAATCAGAAATTCCATTGTTGGAATACAATAAATTGAAACCGGGTGCTAGTATATGCAAGCTATAGAACGCAATATACCACCCGATGAGCTACAAATTTTACAAGGAGCAGGCTACGATCCAGCTTCGCACGGTTATAGTGGTGCTATCAATGTGTCCTTTCCGGTGAGTCTCACCCCTACCCGTTCATCATGAATAAAGTAGGGTAGTAATTCATACGTTGCCATGCTACAGACACCCATGCGCATCCCTGGTGCTCAAAAGCTATATAAGGAGGCACTTCCTCTCGTCTTCCCCGGCCTTACCATTGGCAATGATCTCTCAAAGCGGACTACCAATGTCTCAGCCTCCGCCTCCTGGACCATTTGGTACGACCCTGTCACTGGCAAGAACAAACGTTCCTCGGCTGCCGATGGCCTGCTCTGGGCGGCGGAACAGCAGCGTGATAGTCTCACTATCCTCGCAAACCACAAGGTAGACAAAGTCCTGTTTGACAAGAAAATGAACGCAGTGGGTATAGTATTTGGTCAAAATTCGACCACTAAGCTGAGCACGGTTTATGCGAAAGGGGAGATTATCCTAGCAGCTGGAACACTAGGGAGCGCTCCAATCTTGGAGAGGTCAGGCGTGGGAAAGGCGAGTACTCTGAAAGCAGCTGGTATCAAGCAACTTGTCAATCTCCCTGGTGTCGGGGCGCACTTGAATGACCAGCCAGGAACAGCAGCGTCAGCTCTTGTGGAAGCTGCGTATCAGAATGACACTTCCATAATTGATGGTCGGAATCTATTTGCCCCTGAAGTATCTCTTGTAAACATAGATGAGATCTGGGGTTTGAGTTAGTCTACTCTTGGTGATTAGGGTCATGCTATTTTGCACTACTGATCTTAAAACAGGTGCACACTCATACGTTAAAGATATAACATCGTCTGAGGCTCTACTATCTCGAGCGCATGATCTCGTCGATGCTGGTGCAGCAGCGACCGTCGAAGCTGCCCAGCTTATCCTCAACACTACTATCGACTTGATTGTAAATTCCCGTTGTAGGTGTCGTCCCCTTTGATGCAGTGCAATATACAATTCTCATCCGTGGTTCTAGTACCAGTTGCAGAATTCATAGCCGAAAGTTTTCCAACAGTATTCTCCGCAGTATTCTGGCCGTCTGTTCCACTCTCCCGTGGATACATACACATTTCCTCGGCGGATCCGTTCCAGAACCCCATGATAACCCCCCGTCTTCTGACAGACAAATTCGACCAGGATATTGCAGTGGCTATGACACGGCGTTCACGGGAGGTGTTCTCCAGTCCTCCATTTGCCGATGTAGTCGCAAATGCGTATTACGACCCTCCTATCGCTGCAACTGGGACGGACGTCGAATATCTTGCTTGGTATAAGAATACTTCCTTTGGAGCCAGTCACTGGATTGGTACTACAGCGATGATGCCAAGAGCGTTAGGTGGGGTTGTGAACCCAAAGCTGCAGTATGCTTCCTTTTCTGTCTTTCCTATACATCTTTTTATTTTCACTGGCCACATGACTCATGTTCTTGTTTTGACTGATTTACCTCACAGGGTTTATGGAACTCAGAAATTGCGAGTGGTCGATGCTGGGATCTTACCCCTTCAGGTCACTTCGCATCCGATGCCTTTGTTATATGCCGTGGCACAAAAAGCTGCTAGTCTCATCACTGAAAAAGTCTGATAATTATAACTATAGGTCTTTAAATAGATCTGTTAGTATATTCGACGGGACCGACTTTTTATATTGACTATGTGCGAAGGGAGTGTTTAGATACTCAACGGCATATCGTGTGACCTAGTCACATGACTATCATATTAAATGAAATGGGCACTACTCTATTACGAGCGTATGGTGCCCCAGATTCGAAGTGAACTCACCCCAATAACTAAGCGTATGGCGAATTGACAAGATTTATGATTTTCTAAACCTTGATGAGAACCAAGGACGGGACATAATTTCCCAATGATGCTGATTGTTTTGATTGATTTATTTAGTTCGTGACATTAGCTTTATCATTTACAAAAGCTACCGTTTTAGTAAGTCATTGAAGAATATGAGCATTTTTTCCTAGCTTAAACCGAGTTGGGTTGACCAGCATGAAAATCAAATGTAGATGTTGAGCTTATGTACTGAGATATGGACAAATCGGCTTACACCTTTTCGAGTCTATAAGCTTGTGTTTGACAAAGTCCGTACAGATTCTAGGGCTTTCTGGGGAACATAACGTCAAGTTCTTTTTGGAGAAAAGAGATTTAAAAAGACAGCAAAAAGAACCATATGAGTTTTTAAAGAGGAACCAGGATATATGCTTAAGCCCTTCATACGACTTGAGAATCAACTATAAATCAATAAACTCTCTATCATTTTGTTATCATGTAACTAAGACACTCCTCTTTAAGCACTGCACCCTAAGCAATTGTAGTCAGTCTATATTGTAGAAGAAGCAGCCAGTGTGGGCAAAGAACAAGAAATGGAGAGAGAGGACGAGGAAAATCAAACAACTGTACTAGGTAATTATCTGGGTTGTTTTCAATAGCTGCCAGAGAATACAGCGATGAATATATGGAGAGTATAGAAACAATATGTTGTGAGTCTGTCTAATTATGGCACAGATTCTTGGTATTTGTCTATGTAGTCTATTAGTATCTGTATGAGTGTTGTGGTCTGAGGCCACACCATCATTAGCTAGTATACTTAGACCTCTCCCGTATGGAGAGCTTCCTTCCCCAGACTTGACCAAACCAAGAACGATCTACAATTTAGGCTCTAATAACTTAAAATTACTCCACTCATACCTTAACTGAAGAGGTAGTTGTGACAATTCAACTTCACACAAAGCATTATACAGTATTTAAATAACTTTGGTAAGTATATCATGCGATCTGATTAAAGAGAACTAACGATGTCTCTTCCCATCCTATGCCTTTCTAAGTATAGTTTGATTGCAACCTTTGATATCCTTAATCCCTGCCAGCCCCATCGACTGATCCAGATCTGCAAGCAGTCCTTGCAAAACTTGTTTTGCACCCTTCTTCCCCGCAATACCAAGCCCATAAATCACTGGCCTTCCAACAAGCACCGCAGTCGCACCCAAAGAAAGCGCTTTGATGATATCGGCACCGGTCCTAATTCCCGAATCAAAGAGCACCGGTATTTTGTCTCCCACAGCTTCCACAATCTCTGGAAGCATGTCTAAGGAGCCAACTGCACCATCAAGTTGTCTTCCACCATGGTTACTCACGACAATACCATCACAGCCAGCCTCGACGGCAAGTTTAGCATCCTCTGGGTGTTGGATACCCTTGAGCACAATCGGTCCATCCCAAGCTTCCCTGAGTAACTTGATATCCCTCCAACTCTGTGAAGCACCAGAAAACACATCTCCAAGCCACTCTTGCGAGGCTTGCAGTACACTTTCCTCTGGGGTCTTTCCCCCGTACTTTTCAGCAAACTTGATTCTAAATTCTGGATCCGAAAACCCGATCTGATTGCCTACCCCAGCGACGAATGGAATGTACCCCTGGTCTAAATCTGCTGGTCTCCATGCTAAAGTCCAGGTGTCTAGAGTGACCACCAAGACTTTAAATCCCTGACTTTTGGCTCGTTTCAAGAGAGATTTCGTAATTTCATGATCTTTAGGCCAATATAACTGGTACCATTTTGGTCCGGACGATGCAGCACTCACTTCTTCAATCGTGGAACTGCTCGCTGTGCTTAAGATGTAAGGTACACCGATTTCTCCACAAACTTCAGCAAGACCGATTTCCTTGTCGGAGTGGAAGATTGATTGAACGCCAACCGGAGCCATCAAAATTGGACAGCCTATCAAATTCAGAACACGTAAAATCAGTACTTGTTACCAAGGTAGCCGAAAATAAGAACATAAGTTTCACTACTGCAGGATAACATCCTCAATGACAACACCTACCGTATCGATCCCCAAACAAATCAACATGCAAATCCCTCCTCCCAGTCGGTCTCAGCATCCTCGGAACGATATTCCATTTCGTAAACGCCAACCTGTTCGCCCGCATAGTAGCGCCCTCGCCTGCTGCTCCGGTCACATAGTTGTACGCTGTCGACGGGAGGACCTTCTGCGCCTGCTCGGCAAGCTTATTGGGATCGGTTGTCACCAACGGAAACTGCTGGGCAAGCATTCCCGCAGCATATATCTCGTTTTGAAAGGCGCCGTAGTGCCATTCTTGAGGCTTTGCTCCGGTTATCACGGTTGGTTGGGGAACTGTGGCTGGTTGAGTATTTGGTTCGGCCATAGTTGATCAGTATTCATTCAGGTTATCATATGAAGAAGGTATATCCTTTCTTTCGAGTGATAGTTTACTAGAGTGACATTTGTTTGAAAAAAAATTGAAGATTTTGAGATGATATGCTCTTGGGTAAGTTTGTTGGCTGCGGCTACGGCACATACAGAGACATGTATATATATATATACATGTGTGTGTGCTGTATAAGGTAATTAGGCATTCTTCAGGTTACCCCGCATCTTCAGGCTCAGAAATTGAGCCTCGGACGCGGATTACGTTGATCTTGCCTTGAGACAGCTAGTACACGGGGCGGGTGCAACACTTATGCCGTTGTCCGCTAGCAAGATTATGTTCTAAAGGTGGAGTGTGATACTGACATGTTATTCACGTGATTAGACCATATGGCGATAGCAAAATAGCTTTTGGTCATTGTTTAGTATTGTCTACCGAAAACATATAAGGAGCATTTTATACGGGTACACTGTATTATATTCTACAGATGAAAAGGGAGGGGATATTATCATTGAAATAGAGTAGATCACTGTAATCTTCTCTACAGTCCCGTCTAGTACTAGTAAATGTCAAAATATCAAAATCCCAAACTCCAAACGCTAGTTTCAATAATAGCTTCTGTGCTTTGTGGAAAATATCCAAAAACACCTGAGAGAGCTCAACTATAGCACTGCTGTTCGGGAGGCTGTCTGTAACGCCGTATAGTATAGCGCTGTCGACCTTACTCTTGCGTTTGGCATCTTTACTTTTCCTTCGCCTTCTCGTCACCAAGACCATATGTGGAAATTGGCTGTGGTAAGTCAGCTTTATCTGCTGAAACAAGTCTAAATAGCCTTGTAAAGTTTCCTGATTAGCTATGGGCAGGCTATAGTCATTTGGCGAAAATCTGGCCCCATGAAGCCCATGTTGTCGCGATAATGTGGCTTGTTATGCGAGAGTTCACGATGAAATGCTGTCAGCCTAACTCGAGCAGCCGCCCAAAGGGAGCCGCAAATCCTCGGTTTATTTATTAAAGTTTGGAGGAGAGAAGTTTGAGCCCTTGAACCCCTCTTCCGTACGTAGCTTGCACATCTCTCGTACAAAAATAATATCTCGGCTGTAAAGGACTAGACTTAGACAATGGGTTGGGCTATCAGAAAGGTTTTATAATCGAAGTACCGACGGTATTCACCTTTAATTAACTCCCTGAGTTAATAGCTTAATTATATTATGATATAATGCTTTGTCTTCTCTTTACCAACTTCCTAGAATGAAGTGAAATTCAGTGCCACCTAAGAGTCATGACGATAGTCCCCAGGTGAATAATAGAATCGTATTTCTGATTGCAACAATTACACACTGGCTATAAAAACACCAAAGTCCCACCATGCCGTTGATTTATAATATCGCATATTTCTACAGCGCCAGCAATGTTTGGAGACCTTGATGAAGTGAATTCAAGAAATCCAGCTCCTAGAAAGAACACTGCTATCTTAGTATTCTTTGCAATTGCAGGTTTGGTTGCGTGGGTAGTCATCTCATCATGCACCACTTCAGGTCGCGCCTCCCAATATTTCGTTGGCTTCCTCCGACTGTACTTCAACTAATCCCCGAGGAGAACATTCGAGATCCCTAGGAGGTTATAGAACGATGGGTCTCATTCTTTGCTCCGCAGGATGTTACTTACTATCATTATTATCACCATCGTTATTATCATGTCATGGTGGCCACCATGAGATCCATTGGATCGTTATAGCTCTTTCGGATATCTTATTCCGAATAGCTTATGTTCTCATTGTGGTATTTTCGTTATCGGACACTGCCATATACTCAAGCTAAACTGCAGTTGGTGGTAAATAGAGGTGGCAACATAGTGGCTGTACCTCTAGGGAGTAAAAGAAATGCGCAGTGAATATTAATTCTCCTCTATCCAAATTGACTAGAGAATTGCTTATAATACAGAGATTAATTAGCGGGAATTTCTGTAGCGAGTCTTACTTCTAGTAGGTTAATAAAGATGGTGCTAGTTCGTTATGATACATCCAGCCATCTCTTACTCAAAGTAACAGGCCTACCATACTAGAAAGATATGAGACTTTATCCATAAATGCATGCAACGCATTATGATATAGTTTAACGCTGATATTCTCTGCTTTATGATACATTTACACGCCAACCGTTGCTAGAATCACGAGTAATAAATTAGATATAAATTTATTGTTTCCAAAACCCCGGTTCGAATAAGGGATAGGGGTGATACTGTATAATCAGCTTGTATTAGCGGAAGACAGAGGCTTGGCAGCTGGCGGTCTATGGAGCTATGCTTGATTTCAGTCTACTATATTCAGGCTATTTGGCAGAATCCCCCTCAAGTCTTGGCATATCCCACAGCTCTGTTATTATGCATCATTAGTGAGCGAGTCAGGTCATTCTCTAGATACGTCCAACTAGGTCCAACTCTTGACAACATGACATCTTCCCAAGCTTTGAATTACGAGGCTATTGCGACACAGCTCTTGGAGCAACTATCACGGACTCCATATGCTTGCTCTTCGCTCTCACCGCGGTTAGGCAGCCTACCCGTTAATTTTGTTTATCGTGGCATCCTAGCCAAGCCGATCCTTGCCCAAGATACCGTTACTACTAAAAGTATCATCATCAAGCACTCTCCAGATGCTCTGCCCAAGGTGCTCGAGGAACTTTTGCTCAACTCACTCTCTAACATATCAACATCTATAACTGGGGCCAATGTTAAATCACCACGACTTTACCTGTACGACCGCGAGACTAATACGCAGGTATTTGAGGATTTATCTGATACGATTCAGTTCATGACTGTGTTATCCTCTGCCAATATTCACAGTGTTCTTCCCTTCCCTAGCACAACGACCGTTGGCCGCCACCTAGGGGTTTGGCTTCGATCTTTTCATATCTGGGCTTCTAGCCCAGACCAAGTTGATCTCCGAAAACACATATGTCAGAACGACCATATGCGGAAGACCAAATACATTTTCACTTATGATAGCGTTTTTAAAGTACTCAAAATTTTTCCTGAGCTTTTAGAAGGTTTCGAGCAGACTCTAAGCACCATTCTAGATATCATAGCGAAGGAATTCGAGAGGCCAACGACAGTGGAAGGTGAAGACTACGGTCTCCTGCATGGAGATCTTTGGTCAGGGAAGTAAGTCATAAACTCTTACCCGCTATTTTACGTTAGAGCATTTCTTAACCGCAGTCTTTAACTATAGCATTCTATTTCCTTCTGCTGGTTGGCAAGAACCCCCAATCGCAGACAAGTTTCATAAGCTCTTCATTATTGACTGGGAAATGGCTCAATTTGGTCACCACTCTTCAGATCTTGGCCAAATCGTTGGCGATCTGTTTGAGCGTAAGATTTATCGCAATCTCGATACTGCTGTGTATATTATGAGGGGAGTTATTGACGGCTATGGTACACTAAGCGACGATATGGCTTTTCGCACTGCTATTTACGTGGGTGTTCATCTAATCAGCTGGTACAACAGGCGACCTCAGAAGGGGCCACGAGTCATTCCTTCGGAAGTGATTGTGGCCGGTTTAACGACCGGAAGGGATTTCATGATGAAGGGATGGGAGAGAGATAGGGACTTTTTCCAGAACAGCGCTCTGGCATCTTTATTTGCCACCACAGAATAAACAAAAATCAGACAAAAGTGTTGTCGAGTTTAATCTCTGCAAGACCATAGATCCCTTTGACCACTCCCTGGTTCATTGCAAGAAGACTCCAGAATGCGCTTATGGTTACACTTATCTAGCTCTACTACCAAAGTAATTGCTCTTGTTCATATTCAATCAATTCATACTAGAATATTAAATGCTTGAACCGAATTAAAGATTGTGTACAGCTTCTACTGGTAGATTTCTTGCTGGTTGGGTGCCTCTAGCTGTAGACAAGAATTGGTGTTTCTCAAGACTACTCACGTCTGTTGCTCTTAGCAGATTACAATTCTCGTATTTCGCGTTTGTAATAGTCACGTAAGATTGGTCTAAACGACCCCTTTCTTGGCCGCAACGACTTGAGAAGAAAGTTGGAGAATAGGTAACCAAGTTGAAACGGACTTTAAGCTTCATCTTCGATTAAGGATAAAGATAATGTGCTAAATCTACTGCCCAAAGTACTTGATCTTGAGGTACAACTCACGATAATTGCGTAACCTATAACCAAATGTGAGATGTGACAACTAGTCAAAAGTTTTGTTCCTTCAAATTTGGTGCGTCATACAAATACTTTTTAATGCTTAAGGCTTGGATATTCATGATATAACGACGAATAAACTAACTTCGTTATCGCGCGCCTTTAAAAATCACCCAGTCTTCTGAATGCTACTTTTGGCGCCACATTTATAGATATCTTGATTTTAAGGCGCCGAACTACATGATATAGTGATTTCGAGGAAATAGACAATTATCCCTCAACATTACTGGCATTCCATTTTTCCTCGCCGTTGGAATCCTTCTTAGTGAACATTGGTCTTGTAAGAAATGATTAAGGGGAAACTACCGGTTTGGTTAGGCAACCAAACCGAGGAAGCACTAATGTGAACATATGAGCGGGCCCTTATTAAAGGGAGCATGGCTTGTTCGTAGAAAAAGCTGTTAGGTTTGGAGTTATCTTTGGTTACGGCTGAAAGACTAAGCGTATATTAAAAAACCTACTATCATTGAGTTAATTTTTGTCGATTTCAAAAATCATTTTTACACTTTTCGAAGTTTTCAATCCGAGTAACAGTGTTTAAATAAATAAATTATCTATTTTAGTTATCCTCTAGGTATCCTCTAGGCGTAAGATAACATTTTATGATTCCCCGAATATTTTCAGCATTAGACTAAACTTATGCAAATAATTAACACACAAAAGCAAGCGTAAATCTCTAGTTGATAGCCAGTGGCGTTTCTCTTTCTTGGTACTCTTTGGAAGGGTAGAGATCTTTACCAAACCTAGTTATTTATCAAAGTCATGGAGCGAAGATGTCTTTAAGTCCTTATATCCAACGGAACACACCCAATTTGTGAGTGACAACATTTAATTAGTTTGCCATTTGTAACGGTGTAGTACACCCGAATGATGTGTGTGATTCATCAAGGTGGAATGAACATGAGTATGAATGCAAGTACTCAGAATTTTACGGGGCAGTTGTTTCATTAGGTGACAACAAGCTTTGACATGAGTGTCTTCTTCAAGCATTTATTTGGATTCTTGAAAGATGTTTGTCAATTTTAGTCAGTATACGTCTTTCGGTTTGTCTACTAAGCTGTGCATCTCAAATGAGTCGCATAATTACGTGAAACGCCAAATCATGTATGCTATGATACTGGTGGGAGGATTTGACACTTGTTAAATTACGGCGGACTTCCAATGCGCAAGACTAATGAGTTGCAAAGTAACTATGATGCATGGCAGCATTATAAATCTTAGAATTCCAAGTCGGGAGTTGCAAGGTATAGGGTATTCTTAATCAGACCTAGCACACCCAGGGTCAGACTTTGACAGCTTGAATGGTCTGCGTCAAGGTTAAATAGAGGACCACCTATGGTTACCGTGATTGTTGTGAACGGTAGCTCGCCAAAGCAACAGAAGTCATCAGAATTCATGACGGACAGACTCCCATAATAAATTATGCTTCTTCTATATATTAGAACTGATTAAGAAACTATATCTAATAAACAGCGAACCGTGTTTAAGCTTGGTGAGCAAGGTGCTTACTTTGGAGTGTTTTGTTAAATTTAAGTATTTAGTAATTTCTCAAAATTGAACTTTTGGTGAATGATGTAACAAGTGCTGACACATCCGTGATGGAGTATAGATGAGTCAGAATTTATGTGACATATATTTACATACTAGGAAATTCCAAATTCCTACTCACAATTTGATGAGATAATTTTTCGACAGAGAATTTATTTTCCTCTGTCATTCATGCTGTTGATTCTTGATTTGGGGACGTCTATTAGAAATTGAAATATTTAGTCATTTTTCAAAAGTCGCATAAGTCTAGCGTTTTTATGTACTGACTAAATTGTCGGACGAATTCTTCCTGTCGGTCCCAACAAATACGGCGGTAGCCACTAGTGTCTTCTTGATTGGTATCTGGGCATGCCTGCAGGTTAGCCCGTGGGCGGGAAGGGCCTCGGCGTGCTTTGGAGATCCCGCGACTCGGGCTCCAAACTTTAAATTAATGATGCTGAAAACACAACAGAGAGGGAAGGGCTTCGGCCGTGTCAGGTTATAATAAATGTATTAACTCCAACATTACAGGTTATTTCTTCTAGTATACAGAAATGTCGAGCCAATAAGGTAAGCTCAGCAGAAGCCATGATAATACTCCCAATAAATAATTAAGGTTTCGATTAGTTTCAGCTGCTCATAGAGACGTACTACTGAAGCACTAGAGCACAAATAGTGGAAATTGATAGCTTACGAGATGTGATGTGGACTGAAAACGCCTGGAAGTGGACTAACGTCTAGAGAAAAGTAAAAATAATTATGGAATTTGTCCAATTTAAGATAAGTCCCCGTATGTTGTAGTGTTAGGCCTCAAGCATCAGTACCCACTACTACTGTTCTTAGATATCTTCGCATCACGAAGAACCTTCTCCAGACTAGGATACATACAAGAAACCTTTATTTACTTCATTGAGGCTCCATCCTCTCATCGTGACAGCAGGCCCTAGACATTGAAGTACGAACCAGGGCCAGATACTCCAAGACGCTAGTCCGTACAGTCGTATGTGTCGGTCATTTTTAGCTTTATGGTTCATTTTTAATTCAACAACATGTTTTGCAGAGATATGGTCGTAAAGCTTCTGCGGTTTACTGTCCTTATCATCTCCATGCCAGCAGTTCTTCTCCGTCGTCTATATCATCGCTGTGTTCACTCTCGTGATGGGGCGAATTTTGAAAGCTTGCTCAACCACGAAGGTAGAGGAGACATTAGCAAGCAGAAATGGTCAAGGCAGAATACAGACCCTCCACTCCATAACGTTCGCCAGTTGCTAAGACCAACTATATTCTTACGGCATTGGCATCCGGCCCCAGAACCTCGAAAGCTTCGCTCGAGTGCCTGGCTTGACGGCCTGCGAGGAGTAGCGGCACTCATCGTTTCACATTACCATTTCTACGAAATATTCTTTCCGTCCGTACAGTCTGGTTGGGGATCTTCAGAGGCGGACCATCATTTGCTCCAATTCTACTTCATTCGAATCCTTTCATCCGGGAATCTTATGGTCTCAATTTTCTTTATAATAAGCGGTTACGTGCTGAGCCAAAGAGCACTACAACTCGCCAGAACTCGCCAAAATGAAAAACTTTTCGAAGTCCTCTCATCCTCTGTCTGTCGTAGATGGATACGACTCATGCTTCCCGCTTTGGCATCAGTATTTGTGAGCTTCGCGGTTAAGATGTGCTTTTCGGATTTTAGGCAAAAAAGTTCTTTGATTCAACACCTTTGGCAGGTTTGTATCGACATGTACTTTCTTGCTTCCCCAGTTCGGTTGAGTCGATATGCTTCACGGTATAACAAATTTCTATGGACAATCCAAATAGAGTTCATGGGCTCAATGCTCGTCTACCTGTTAGTCCTCGGTCTCGGTCGATTTCGCACATCTGTAAGAATTGCAATTGTGTCCGCTCTTATATTCCATGGCATGCTGGGATTAGACCCTGAAAAACATACCGAGTATCTAGTCGCTCTTTTCCCTGCAGGACTTCTGCTTGCAGAGCTCGATATAATATTTGCTGCTCGAAAATCTTACTTGGGCCAGACTTGGACTGACTTCTTTCGAATTATATCATACTTCACATTAGCGGTTGGAATATACCTAGGATCTCATCCTAAAGTTATGGAAGCCTCGCCTGGTTATGTAACTCTTAACAGGATCCTACCGCTGCATTCAAATCTATGGGGATATGAACGTCTTTATCTTATACTTGGAGGCTTCATCATAGTTGGATCAATCAACTTCTCTCCAATATTGCAACGACCATTCACTTCCTCATTCGCCCAATACCTCGGCGACATCTCATTCTCCTTATATGTTTTGCACAACTGCATCCTTCTAAATATTTGTGGTCCAGTTATGTTAAGGACTGTGGCAATCTTTGATTTTATGGGGCCGGAACACCTAGTGCTTAGTTACGGATGCGGAATAGCTCTTGGTCTGGTTTTCATTATACCTTTCACTTTCTGGGCCAGTGACTTATTTACCCGTTTTGTGGATGTCAAATCTGTAAAGCTAGCTAAGGATTTTGAATTATGGGCCATTGCAAAGCCAGAAGGCGAAAAAGTTGCTCTCAATGGGATGGCGTAGTTGTCTCAACATTGAGCTGTAAATAGTATGGTGTGGTCATTAGAGGCAAAGCAGAATGAAATTCATCCAAATGTCAAATATTAAAAACTAGTAACGACACGGAAAATACAGGGTACTCAAATCTTTTGATTATGGGTATACCCTAGTGCTTTATGTTCCTTGCAGGAGCAGAGAGCATGTCGTAGCATTTTACGTAATAAGATTTGTGTATCATTGATTGTCCTTACTGCTGACCAACCAAATCGAGGGAGATTTCAAAAATTGGGCTCCTAAAAGAGCATCCATCAGCTTGGCTATGATCAGGTATAGACTTTAGAGCGGGTTAAAACGTACAGAGCTTTTTTTAATTGTATTGCGGGCTTTCGATAGTAGGGTCAGTGTCTAACATAAATATGTCAATACGAGAAAGATCGCCTGGGTTAAATAAGCAAGCGGAGAAGTACAAGGTAGATAAAAACACCTAGGTTAAGAATAATAAGTAAAGACAAAGAACGTGGATTTATGTGCATAATATTGTTAACGCAGAGCAAGGCCATTGGAAAGATGCACATAAAACTTACTTTTTAACAACATCTCAGATAGCTCGTAGGGGTTTTAAATTATTAACCAATACTGAAGACCAAAGTATTTACGTAGTATAAATTTGATATTTTAGATAGCTCTGGATGTAATTTAGTGGTCTGTAATTTACGCGAGTCTAACACACATCTGTGGTTTAAAGATAAAGTCAGGTTGACATAACATTCTAGAAATTGTGGCTAATATGAGTAGCAAAGTAGATGATATCGACAGCGAGATTACTAACAAGCTCGTGATTTGTGCACATACCATTAAACCAATAGGAGCCTTCACTAGATACAAAACTCGTGCGTTTCTTGGTTGAAGGCGGTTGAAGCTACTGCGACAATTCAATGGCGCACATCGTAAACGCTGCATGTGACAAGATCTGTTAGGATATCAGTTGCAAAGCCTAAGACATATTAATGAACTTTCAGCATCATATTATACTCATGTAGATTATTTCAGAAGATACCCTTTCAAGACAACTTTTTATAGACTTGCGCTCCGTGACGTGTCCTATGACCATCATTCCCCAATTTAAGATAATATGCACTGCAAATCTCATTGTTTTCGAATATGGCGAATCTTCGCTTTTCTTAACTCATTTCACAGCCGGGGAATCTTCATATCGCTCCGGTATCATCATTTATCCCAAGCATGTAAATGGGGTCGCAGCGTGGTTGAATAGTGCTATATTACGACAATCCAAACTAGAGCGAAAGAAGAGGTATGCACGTTATATACGCAGCAAATTTCATTACTGACTATGCCTAGTATATTTGATACCTCTATTTCTTTTTAAAAAGTTTAAGACAGCCTTTGGATATGAAATGCTGTCAGAGAAGGTTTTGCTATACCTAAATCTTTTATATTAATGATGGTGGAACGTGAATGTTGCTTTTTCTTTCTGGTTATATGTTGTGGCCTCAGGCACACACCCTCACTAGCTAGCTAGTATACCTAGACCTCTCCCGTACGGAGAGCTTCCTTCCCTAGACTTATCAGATTATAAGAACCTTATCACACATTTACGCATAGGAACCTCTCCTTCTGCCTTCATCGTGAGTACAGGTCCTTGACATTATAACACTTCTATTCAGAGATTCCTTTACCGCGAAATCTCGTAATCTGTTTCTCTGGCTATCCAAGTATCCAACGACCGTGTAGATGTTGTTGTTTTAGTTTTACACTTTTGGGATCATGCGGCATAGGTTTCAAAAATACTCAGTCGTGGCTTTTTTAAAGTTACTTCACTGAAAGGAGTGTATTGATCTTAATAATCCATATTTATCGGTCACAGGCATATCAATATGGAGACTAAAAGCAGCTGAATAGCGTTGTATTTATATGATTCCCACTTGAAAAAATCGCATTGACAGATTTGCTTGATAAACAGTTTCATATTAAACATTTCATCGAACATGCCAGCTTGCTCCTAGTAATTTGTGCTCCTGATAATAGAACTCCAGTCCTCAAGTAGTTTCAGTGTCTCTTCACATTTTTCCTTGATGGCATCAAAACAATCTGTACCTAGTGGAAGCCTGAAAGGAATGTCTCTATCCGTAGCACATCCTTCCTTACGTACAAGATCCAAGATTATTTCTACAGCCTTCAATGGGTCGCCTGGTTGAGCTTGATCTTCTTTAGCCAAGCCTTGCAGGAACGCTGTAGATGAGTGCTTGTAATCAGGGATATCAGATGGTGCAACTTTCAGATTGCCTGCCGAAAGAAGTTTGGTTCGAAACCTGCCTGGTTCGATCAAAAGGGTTTTGATCCCCAGATGTTGTGTTTCTCTACCTAAGCCCTCGACGAGTCCTAAAATATATATTCAGTAAGACAAAAATATATTGGAAGCGAGAATCTAACCTTCAACAGCGAACTTGGAACCAGCATAGGCACTGACGAAGGGATCTCCGTACCATCCTGACAGAGAGCCAATGAAGACCATCGTACCTGATCTTCTTCGTCGAAAATGTGGCAGGATCGCTCGAGTTACTTTGATCGTTCCGAAAACGTTTGTGTCAAATTGTGCTAAGAAGTCATTATAGCTAGGTCAACATTAGTATTTATGCTGTGCAGTTGCTAATACATGTGCGGCTCACTCAAGATCTTCCCATCCCCCTTGTGTAATATAGCCAGCGTTGTTCACTAGAACGTCAACTTTCCCATAAATAGTAATAGCCTTTGTAATGGTGTCACACAGAGATGCCTGTGTGTTGGTAATATCTAATTGCAAAGTAGCAGCACCTGCGCGTTCAAGGTGTTTTATGCTCTCCAATTTTCGGGCGGTTGCGATGACACGGTCTCCGCGCGACAGAATCCGATGAACTAGTAGTTCTCCAAGTCCAGATGAGCAGCCCGTGACGAGCCATACAAGGTCAGACATATTTTTATTTTGCGACCTGTAGCACAATGTTTCTGTCAGACAATCCAACGGGGTTAAAGAAGAGCTGAAATGGTTGATTCTGGACTTATATATTCACAATCCTTGTTATTATTCCATCTTTAAAACGTATCATGATTGATAAATGACGTATAGTGGATGCAGATTGTAAGGCTAAAAGCATGAGGAAAGTGAGAACTTGAGAGACACATGACAGGAAAACGTTGCTTTTTGAAAAGTTTCGGGGACTAAAGCATCCAAGTGGATGGAAATAACATGTTAAGTCCGGTTTGTACTCTCAATTATTGATTCACATCGCGAGTGTATTTTCCGACATTCATCGGGGTATCATGTGACTTTTTTATAAAGTAAACCTTCTAGGAAGGTAGTTCCAGGGCCTGGAAACGAAGCCTACAGATGTCATTCAAAATAAGCATCGATACGAGTCACGTAAGGAGAACTTAAAATCCGTAAAAGTCTGGCATAGTAACAAGATGGGAATTAAAGCGCATGCAAACACAGGAAATAAGTCATGGTATGACGATTAATGAATTCGCCAGAATTGCATATCTTGGCCAAATGGCCTACCGTAGTCCACATTTCATATCTGATGTGACTAACACTGCTAATTCCATTTTTGCCAAATGATTCGAGAAGTCTCATTGCCAACAAATGCATAATGGACTCAACAGCCGGCATATACTCTTCGAGTTCGACTAAGGGTCAGCGATCCAAAGTCGGTAGACCGTTGGAGGCGTGTGACCAATGCCAGCGACGGAAGCAAAAGGTGAGCGACATTATTACCTCAAAATAATCATTCCTATCTTCTGTCTAAAACTAATCTTAGTCTTTATCTTAGTGTAACCGAGAATGGCCGTGTAGAAACTGCCGGTCTAGAAAAGTAGCACATTTATGTCAGTTCCGCCGCCAGGCTGATGGAAATCATATTAACGCAGCTTTAGAAGCGGCATCGTAAGCCTACACGATGTATGCTATTCTGTACATGTTAATAAGTGCTAAGCAGTGTGAAAAGACGCAAACGGCAGTCTGCTACATCTGAAACCGACTTACCAGATTCAAAAGACTCGTTAATAGAGCCAGTCAGATCTTTCAGAGCTTTGGGGTACATGGAAGTGGAAGAGCTTAACGGACTCTGCACTCAGCATCAGGAATTCGAAGAAATCGCATCTGTCGACGTAAAGCCATATCCTCGGGAAATTGAGGAAGCACTAAATACTTTCCCCCACAAAACACATACTGGTATTATTTCATAGCCATTTTTAAAGGAAAAATTATTTCACTAATCATCTAAAGACGTTTTGATTCGACATGCCCTCGAAATGATTGATTATGTTCGCGTTACTCTTTACCCAAGCCAGGTCTTAGACCAATACGAAGCGTGGTGGCCCACTCGCGTGAAACAAAAGAATCTCGACTTTTCGTCTCTCATCTTACGCCTTTGTTCATTGGCATTGCAGTGTTTGCCAGAAAATCTTCGTCAACACGTCGAAGATAAGCTCGGTGATAATGTGCAATTCTTGACAGAACGCTATCACAATGCCGCGAGAAAGTTAAGTGATTATTCGGAACTAGGCTTCGGTGGGTTGATTCATGTTCAGCAACTCTTTCTTACTGCTGCTTGGCTCAAGGGGGAAGGCTTTTTTGACAGAGCTTGGCATTCTCTGGGAGCTGCCATAAGAGAAGCGCAGGAGTTAGGTATGTTAAGAAGCAAATTTTGTGTCTCATTAGTCGAACTGATGGGGTTGGATAAGGTATTCACCGTGAAGTCACCAATGAATCTGTTAGCGAGATGGACAGGGAATTGCGAAGACGAATATGGTGTAGTTTATACATCTGGGACAGGTCAGTTCATCATCAATTCTTGGGCTCTTTTCGAAGGCGACTATCTGATTAGTGTAGATTTATGTCGATTACTCTTCGCCGTCCGTACCTTATCGACGACAATTCAAATGATGTTCATCTACCATCTCCAAATCTGGAGATGGATACAGAGCAACCAGGTATCCCATCTCCTATCGTTGAGCAACTGCTAAAGTACAGAGCGGCTCAAATTACGGTTCAAATTGCAGCTCTGAAAAGTAAAACTGATTTCAAGACTATCTCAATGCTACTAGAAAAACTTCACGGCCTTCAAGATAGTGTGCCATCTGTTCTCAAACTGGACAGTTCACGTCCATCCGTTGATACCCAGCATCCTCGTCTTGTATATGCGAGATATAAAATCCTTTTAGATTTCTACGTCTCGATATTCATACTATTGAAGCAAGTCCTCTTTCTGGATGGTTCCGTAGACGAGAGGCCCGAGAACAGTCAAGATATTAATAAATTTCGCAAGATGGCATGCGAATATGGCGTGCGCCTAATTGAACTCACAGCTTATATGGCAGAGATTTTCAATCCCGAAAAAGCAAAAGATCATCAATTAATGTTTACCCCGTTCGACACGGCAATGACACTTTGTGTAGCTCTTCAAAAAAATTCGAGAGCTATTTCGCTATCGAGGAGTGACATCGTGATAGCCATTGGACAAGCCTTATGTACACTTACAAAAATGGAGGGGTTTTCAATACTTGCTAAGCAAGGCGCCAGAACGCTTAGGGAATTGGTGGCAAGTTTATCGCTAACCTCGCAAGAGAAAAGCATCATATTAGTAAAATCATCTCAGCAGCGCGAAATCCCAAGGATCTTCGAGCCCGGATTTTTCAAAAGTATCTCGAGTTCAAACCTCATCGAAACCTCAAATAACGGCTTCACAATGTTAGGTCCCGAAGCACCACCCACCAATTCTGACGTTCAAGCCAGCATTTGGAATACCAGTTTTGAAAACGGGAACCTTGACATCTTCACGGATCCTTTGGACTTGGAGTGGAGAGATGGCATAGATCTGGGTATCTTGGATGATGTGTTTCATTGGGATGATTTGCTTGTCTATGAAAGTTGAAGTTGAATATCTTATAATTCCTGATATCCAGAGGAAATAGCTTATAAAGGAATGACCTATCCCTGTGATTAAATGGCTAGCTACTAGTTGAGGTCAATATCAACAGAGAAATGGCCAGTATTTAATTCAGTCAACAATTTACAGTGTTGATATATTCTCACTATGTGTATTTACTTCCGGTCATGTGACGTAGTCACATGACCACTGTGGATCTCTAGTTGGGGATATTATCAATACTTTTATATAGTTAGTAATATAATATTGATTACTTTATAATATAACTGGTATATATATGATTATATATAGTGGTGCTATATATTGAGAGTCAATCTATACTAATTAGTTTCTAGATTCAGATCAGTAAAATTCAAACTTCAAATTATCAGTTACTTTTAAAAATGCTCTCCGAAAAACCCTATATCAGCCAATTTAAGCCCTTATAACAGACCAGAAAGTCTTTGTAAATTTTAAATTCTGTTATCTGAAGAAGAAAGAGGAAAAAGATCAAGAAAGGAAATATTTATAAATCTCTGGAAGGAGCCTGCGGAGTTATAGTAACAAATCACCGAGAATAGTCAATTATACAAGTTTATAATAATGCGATAAAATCTGCGATTATCTATATCAAATCTATCTCTAAGCTTTAAGAATATATATATTTTGTTTATACTAATCTTTCTTTTATTAAATAGTATCTCTAAGCAAGTTTTGGATTTCTTCAGTAAAAAATTGCACTAGCTCAAGACCTTTATAAGAAACTAGATCTTCTAGATTTCTATTATAATAGCAGATTCAGAAGATATATTTTTATTTGTAGATATACAATCTCTGAAGAATTCAGAATATAGTAATAGCAATAGTAAGCTAGATATTACTATAATTTCGAAATATAATATTATAAAGTGTTAAGTTAGGAAACGGAATTGGCTGGCTTACCGAGCCCCTGACTTTACTATGTGGAGCTTGTATAGTTGGACTAAAGTGAAGCTTCAGTTCAAATATAGTTAGTCTAATCTAGCACTTTAATAAAGCTTTGGAAAAGCTTCTGTAAAGCTCTTTTAATTAATCAATAATTCCTCTTCTCTTGCTGAGCTAATATTTTACTATTCTAAAAGATTATAAGCCTGTATTAGCCTATAAAAGAAAAGATATACAATATGCAATTTGCAATTTGTAATATATAATATAAAGCTCGAAAATTGAAAAATAAAATTTCAAAAAATGAGCATTACAAAACTTATATTATACTCGAAACCTGCTGAGCATTTTCCTTTTTTATATTACAAATTAAACAAATATATAATAGAAATAAATAAAGAAAACCAAAAAAAAGGATTATAGAAAGCTGTCAATATACTAAATATAAAGAATAAAGAGAAATGATTTTGCAATATCAAAAGAATTGTTATAAAAATAGATATATAGTTTTTAATAATAGATATACTAATTAGTTTTAGTACAATAACCGAAGATAAACAGGCAGCAGCAAAGATAGAGCTTAATATACTATAAATATATATATAAATCTTATCAGAATCTATTCGAAAATGATAGACAAATTCAATAAAGATAAAAAAATAAAGCAGAATATCTGTCAGTTTTATATTCTATTTAGATCAAAAGTTGAATATAATTGATCAATTACAAATTGAAATATATAACAGGCCGAAACAGGCATTAGATTTGCTTTATATCAAATATTATACTATTATATACTAATTAAGTATTTAAGCTGTATTTGATTTTATCGGATAAAAAATGAATTCTAAGATTTTACTAAATAATAACTGGCTAAAGTTCTATATTATATATTATAATATTTACAGACAAATAGAAAAGTCAATATTTGACAATAAATTTACTATAAATATCTTTTTCAGAAGATTAGTATTATTCGAAATATATAAGATTTTGATTAACAGATTTACAAATAGTATTATAAAGCTTACTATATTTCAAAAGCTTAATAATAAATGAAAATTTGTTAATAGCCAGTCTAAAAAAGAAAAAAGCTTTTTAGCAATATCAATCTATTATTAAAAGTCAGACAATTTAGAAAGTGAGCATTCTTTTTATAATAGCTCGGCCGGATATTATCTTACTGAAATATTATTTGCAATATATACTAAATAATTGAAATATAAAAAACAAATATTATAATACTTCAAGTGCGGCTTTAGAAAGCATATTAGCATTATATATATATTTGCAACAGTTGATTTTAAAGCTGCCAAAGCTTACCGAATTAAATTGCAGAATACTAAGAATAATAAAAAGAAAAGAATATATTAATCAATAATAATTCAAAGCAACAAGCTATCTTTTTATAATCAAATACAGTCTGACAGCAAAATGCATTTACTTTTACTATATAAATCAAGTTTATATACTAGATAATTATCTCTTTAATATTCTAAAGTCTATAAAAAAAAGAATGCCGAGAAATCAGTTATATTTGAAAATAAAATATATCTTACAAATATAAACAGCAGTAATAAAAATAAAGAGTTTGCTGAAATAAATTGAGAAAAGTATAATAAGATTTTTATAATTTTTGCAGCTATTGATATTAAATATATATTATATATAACTGATCAAAGATCTCTTTTTACTAGTTTTTTAGTTTTTTGCAAAAAAAGTATCAAAATTAAAAATAAGAAAATCTAGTCTAGTTATATTGATACTGCAATAATTAGCTCTGAAAGCAATCGGCATATATTTCTTAGCAATATTCTGCTTATTTTAAAATTAGAGTATATATTTATATTTATAAGAAAATTAGCTGATTTAGAATATATAAGCCAATTTGACAATAACTATATAGTCTTTTCAAAATAAGCAGATCAAAAATATATAATAGAAGCCAAACAGAAAGGCAGTTTTTATATTATATTGCAAATATCTAAAAAAGTATATAGTATTATATTTTATAAAGCTTTTTTATATAAAGGAAAATATAATACAAATCTCAAATCTGATCTATTTATATAAATAAAAATAGATATTTCTGAGACCGAGCAAATAGAAACTGTATATTCAGCAATATTAAGCTTTAATAATATATATAATATTTTAGAAAATAAAAAAAGTTCTTTGTCAGACAAAAATATAAAGCCGGTTATTAAATATTATAATAACTATATAAGAAAATTATTATATAGAAAGCAAAACAAGTTTACTTGTCAAATATATAAATTAAATATAGTAAATATATCAAAAAACAAAAACCAGTTTATATTAAAAAAATATTATATTTAAAAAAAACTGATTTGTTATATTTATTATTATCGACAATTTTATTATACTAGACCAAAAGTTATATTTCTATTTTATATAATAAGCAAAATTAAGAAAATTATAATTTTAGACTAGATTTCTATATATAAAATATATAGCAGATAAAAGATTTACAAAAGACAATCAAAAAAGCTCGCTATATATATTTAAAAGCCGCTTGTATTAATAAGCTTTAATATAGCAGAATTATTTTCAATATTATATCGAAATTATTGCTATTTCGGAAAGATTATTGATAATTGAATATAAAAAATCTGAATTATCCTGCTCAAAAATCGTAAAAAAGTATTCTCGAAATTAATATAATAAAAAAAAAAACAAAAATTGGCAACCGAGAGATATATATATACTGCTCAAACTGATAATGCTTTCAAAATCCTTGAAATGCTTCAGCTGTGAAATAAAAGAGATAAAATTGAAATTTAGATAACTGAATTCTATATTTTTGTATAAAATAGGCCTGCCGAACGATCTATTCAAACTACAGAATACAATATATATACTATAATTGATAATACAAAGCTTTTAGTCAAATTTTGATGCAAAGCAGCAGAAATATAAGTCTATATTAAAGTATATATAAAAAAAGGATCAAAAGTAACTAAAGAGGTTGAAAATAAAAGCTTAAAAAAGCTATTGAAAATTGAATATCAAATTTTATCTGAAAAAATATATTATAGCAGAATACTAAAAATATATAATTATATTAAAATATAGAGCTGCAAAGTAATTGCTTATATAGCAAGAGAATTCTTATCTGACAGACAAGACAAGCTTATATCTATAAAGAGAAAAAGTATATTTATAAAATATAATACTAAAACTATTATATACTATAAAATATATATACCAGATCTTTATCGGACTATAATTTCTAGCAATATATACTTTTTTGAAAATATACCAGAAAGCTTTATTAACAATTATCAACTATAGATAAAACTTACTAATAAAACTTTTAAAAAGTCTAAAAATACTTTCAATAAGCTTATTATTAGAAATAAGCAAAGAAGATCTATAAAATAGAGAAAAAAGCATAATAAATATACTTTTTAAGCTTCAACTGTTAACTTTATTTGCAATAAGTATATAAATTATAAGAATAATATTTTAATAAAAATAGATAAAAAAATTATTTTATTTATTATACCAGAATAAAAAAAACAGCTGAAATACTCTATATTCTTAATAATTATTCCAAGTCAACTAACAAAAAATAATTTTATATTAAAAGAAGATCTGAAAAAATAAAATTCAAAATTTCAAAATATACTAAAAAAAGAAAATTACTATATAAAATTGCCAGATATACCAAATCTGTCAAAATGCCTATCAAATCTCAACTATTTAAATATAGACTCAAATAAGAAATATAAAACAAAGAAAATTAAAGTTATATTTGCTTTATTAGACTGATTTAGCAATAATAAAAAAATAAGCGAGACAGAGAAAGCGGCCATAATCGAATTAGCTGCAAAATATAATATTTCAATTTTAATAAGCTATAAGAAAGCGATAAATTATTCAACTTACAGCTTATAATAGAAAGCTGCTATTAAATTAGAACTTGTTTAATTTATATCAAATAAAACTTGAAAGAAAAGTATATTACTATTTAATATCAATCTTATTTTATCCAAATAGATATTTATAATCAAATTCAATCTTGATAAATTATTAAAATATTTTAAAGTTAGATTTGTAGTACGCGGGTTCTCGCAATAATATAAAGTAGATTATATTGAAATATTTGCTTTTACTATTAGAATAGCTACTTTGCGAGCATTTTTCGCAATAATAATATATAAAAATTTGGAATATCGACAATTTAATATAAAGAATATCTTTACTGAATCTAAGCTGAATAAGAAGCTTTAAATAAAGATTCTATAGAAGATAAAAACAAATAAAAGCAGTATAGCCATATATCTGATATATAGCTTATATAGACTAAAACAATCTGCAAAAAACTAAAACTTGCTAATAAAAAAAGAACTGCTTTAATAAAAGTTTCAGTAATCAAAAATAGATCTATATCTATTTATATATCCTATATAAGAAATTCGACTATTGATATATATTGACAATTTTATAGCAGCAGCAATATAAGCTCAAAAACTAAATTGATTTTTTCAAAAGCTGAATACAAAATTTAATATAAAAGACTTAAATAATATTAGCAAGATTCTAGATATTTGAATTACTAGAAACTGCATTAGCAAGATTTTCGAGCTTGATTAAAAATAATATATTAATAAATTTCTAATTAAATTCGGTTTTTCTAATAGAGTCTATAAGCTAATAAGCTCTCTTATTGACAATTATAAAGACCTTTGTCCAGATATTTCTACTGATAATCGGATTAATGCAACTTAATATAGAGAAATAATAGAATCTGTAATATATATTATAGTCTATATTAAACTAGATATTGTATTTGCTTTTAAAAGACTAAGTTAATATATACAAGATTTATATAAATACTATAAATATATTGTCTATTATATATTAAGATATTTTAAAAGCTCAATTTCAACTAGAATTTCTTTTAAATCTAAAGAAAATCTTATAATATATTTAGATATAGATTATATTATAGATAAGTCTAACTAAAAAAATATTATAGTATCTATTAGTCTGTTTGATAAAAAATCTGTTTTCTGAATAAGCAAAAAACAAGTTTCTATTATAATAGTAACTATTAAAGCAGAATATATTGTAATAAGTTTTACTGCAAAATAAAAACAATAAATAGTTCAAATTCTGAAAGATTTTGATATTAGCTATTATATTGCTTGAAATCATTAAACTGTTAATATTTAAAGCAATAATTAAAAAGCAATTGCTTTAGCAAAGAATCTATATTTGACAGAAAGATCTAAATATATTAATATTTTATATTATTTGATTAGAAACTTGCAAAAACAAAAATAAGCATTAATTATATATATATCAACTATAGAAATGGCTGCCGACAATCTTTCGAAATTATTAGTAAAAAAAAGATTTGAAAAATTCAAATTTCAAATAAAAATAATATTTAAAATATTAAAATTAAATTAATTTTCAATCTAAAGAGAAGCTTTCAATTTTTCAATTTTGTTATTATAAGCAATATTTAAAAACTATATTTAATATATTCTATTTTTTAGCTAAACTAAAAAAATTTTCATCTATAATTTTTCTTTATTTTATTTCAATTACAAGCATTATAATTATATAAATAGAATACAGAAAAAATTATAAAATATTATATATTAAAGAATCTTATAAATTCTGAAGCTTATTAAATAATATTTTCAAATTCTTATTATATTATAAAGAATAATATTTCTAAACTGATATTTATAAGTTCTAAAGTCTATAAAGAATAATATTTCCAAACTAGTATTTATAAGTTTCAAAATTTATAAATAACATTTCCAAATATTTACTATAAATATAAATACTATATAATAACTTCAGAGGCTTCTGCCCAGAGTTCTGAAGCCTAATAACCCGCCTCTATTTCTTATTTTCCTTTTTCTTTTTCTTTTTTTTCTTTTTCTCCAGCTTAAGCATAATTTTTATTGTTAAGCGAAGATTGAAAATCTTGCTTTTAAAGATATAATTTACTAATATATTTACAAAATACCAAGCAAGCAACTGAAAATACTTTGAAACAGATTTGCATTTATACTTGTAAAAGCAGTGTAAATACTGAGCACTATAATCAGCAGTATCAAAATACTCGCCGGTTGACATTCTCTTAAAAGCGCTGCAAATACACTCCAGGCAGAAAGTCTCCCAAGAGCCAGCTTTCGCTCTTAAATCGGAAACCCGAGCCAAAGCAACTAAATATGCTCTGCTGACATTTACTGCCGAAGCAGAAAAAGTACTATAATACTGCTTTTATATAGCAGCACAAGTATTATAAGCTGTATTGCAGCAAGCAGCAAAAATATAAAGTATTAGAAAAGTATTAGAGTTTATAATTAATATTAAATTAGTATAATCTGATAAGAAAACTAAAATAAAAAGTATAATTTATACTTAATATTCTTTTTTTTTTTATTCAGCTTTAATTAAAGCAGATTATCTGCAATTAAAAAGGCTGCTATATATATATTAGTCTTAGTATAGCTCTGAAATATTATATTTACAGTTATTATACTTTTTTTTACTATTACCGAAGAAGCTCTGCCAGTTCTTCTTGTTATTTAGACAATATTAATATAGCAGCAATATTGTAACTATTGCAATAAAAATATATTATCAAAAAATCTTTTAAAAGTTTTTTTTTTTAAAATAATATTAATAGTATATTATATATAAGACTATAATAAGCAATTTACTTTTTTTTTTAATATCTTTACCAGCTACAATAGCAGCAGCAGCAGCAGCAGCTCTGCAAACAGCAGCTTGCTTTTTTTTTTTATATATATATTTATACTAGTTTTTTTGCTATATATATATTATTAGAGCATAATACAGTATAATTGTAATACTCAGCCTATCTGACACACAGCAGTTGAAAGAGCGGGGAAAAGAGCCATAATTGTTATTTGTTAAAAGAAAAAAAAGAAAAAAAGAAGAAAGAAAAGTTAAAAATAACTTTACTAATATATAGGCTATTAGCAACAATAAATATAACTCACTCGCTTAATATATTTGTTTACTCTTATATATACAATCAATTAATTGCAAAGAAAGATTTTGTATAGTTTGCACTTTTACAATAGCTGGCTTAATAAAAATGAGAATTTCCGATTATAATATTCAGCTTAAAAGAATTTATAAAAAGTCTATATTATATTTGCAATCAAATATAAAGCAGATATAAAGAAAATTTGTCTTTATAAAGCTTGAAATAAGTAAAAATATATATTAAAGTTTAAATAGTAAAATTAAAAAGTTTTCAATTACAATTTGAAATAAAATAATTGCTTATACTAATCAACAATTATAATACTAATAAAAATAAAGCTTTTGCAATAATTATAGAAAATAAATTTTGTATAACTAACAAAGTATCTAATAGCAGTATATAAAGCTCGTCAAGCCAGAGTAGAAATATTAAGTTAGAAAATGGAATTGGCTGGCTTACCGAGCCCCTGATTTTACTATATAGAGCTTATATAGTTGGACTAAAGCGAAGCTTCAGTCCAAATATAATTAATCTAATCTAGTACCTTAATAGAGCTTTGAAAGAGCTTCTGTAAAGCTCTTCTAATTAATCAATGATTCCTCTTCTTCCGCTGAGCTAATACTTTACTATTCTAAAATAAAGTATATTAAGACTTATATATAAAATTATTTTACTAATAATATTATAAATACTGCTCTTTGATACTGTTTTAAAAAGGATTTTATAATATTTATAATTAAAATCTTCAATTTTATAATATCAATTAAAAAAACTGCTTTTCGAAATTACTTAGTTGAAGAAAAAATCTTTATAGCTGATTATTATTAATAATATATCTGAAAAACCCTTGTCAAAATACTATACAATATATTTCTGAAAAATAAGCCTTATATCTAGACTAATAAGAAAGTTGCGGTAATACAGACTGACAATCGATCTATATAAATATATTCAGCCGAGCTATATAATAAATTGAAAGTTGCAATTTCGATAGGCGAATCGAGACTTTTAAAACAGATTTCAACTTTATATATATCAGACAAGCAATATATACAAAAGAATATCTTTCTAATTCTAACTGCAGCAATTTTATTATAAGCTCGAATTTTTTTAGGCTCTCAGCTTTCTTTATAGAATATATAATATCAAAGCTTTAATATATTAACAGACCGACAATTATTTATATAAATCTGTAATAAGCCTTTCTTGCCTTTAATCTCTAAAACTCTATTTTATAATATTTTAACTAATAATAGCCGAGAATCTTTCCGAAATAAAAGATTTTTAGAAAATTCTAAATTTTAAGAAAATTAGTCAAATTCTGATTAAGATAGCAACAGAAATATTAAAAGCTATAGCAAAAAGATTACTAAAATAATAAAAATGATTATCGATAATATAAAATATAGTAGCTATAATATTAAGAATAGCTTTGATCAAAAAATAGCTGTTTATAATAGTATTTGCTATAGACTAAATATTTCAAATAAAGTTTATTAGAGATCTTTCTTTGTTATATTAAAAAGTACAGCTCTAAACTATTATCTTAATAATATTTTAAAATTAGTCTTTATTAATAAATACTATATCGAATTAAAATATATCTTTAAAGACTCTGATTTCTATTGCCGGAATCTCGATAAGTAAAATAAGATTATTTTTTATATAGTAACTAACAAAGCTGATAATATATCAAAATCGACTCAGAAATATCTCAAGATTATAATTAATTGACTTTAAAAGCTTTAATATAGACTATCTCAAAATCTTAAGAGCAATAATTTTTTCTATATTAAGATTATATTAGTTTATATAAGAATTCTCTTTTGCAAATATGCTATTTCTGACTTTTCTGACAAACTAGAACTCTTAATCAACAAGCTTTACTTTTCTATTATAAATTACAAAAAAGAGCAAATTCTAAATAATAATAAATACAAATCTCAATCTTTACTCCGAGCTTATATAACAAAGCAGTTTTTATATTAAGCTACTTTTAGAGATTTTCGAAACCTAAAGCTGGATTATATTTACTATATAGGTCGACGATATTATTAACAATATAGCCGATATAATAAACAAGAATTCTGTCAAGGCTCAAATTAAGGCAAAATAGTTCAATTTGCCAACTATAATTATAAAGCCTCAGATTATTGTTTTATATACAAAAAGAAAGACTATTGATCTATTAATTATTTCAAACTAAAAGTCGAAACTTTAAAAAACGGCTTTAAAAATAGATATATAAGCCGGTATAATATAAAAAGTCAATAATTTGAAAAATAACTAAATCAGTATATTGCTATTTATAAAGGCAATAAGACTAATAATAGCAAATATAAAGAACTTGATAAAATCTTCGGAAATTTAATCTTTAATATAAACTTAACTAATTTACTTTATAATCCCGATTTGAATATATATTTTACAAATAGTATTTCAAAAAAAGAAGCGAGCTTAATTATCAAGAATTTGGCTGACCGATTTTTGATTTATATATTTATTAATATTATACTAGCTAACTCAGTTAACCAGCTTGCAGAAATATTTAATATTAATACTATATTATAATATTCTTTAAACCGATTTCAAAAAATCATAATTAATATAAATACTATAAAATAATCGACAGCTGGCTATAGTCAGTTTCAAGCTTTGCAATATAATATAGATATCTAAATTGATCAATCAACTAAAAGCAAAATCAATATTTAGTTTAATATTGATACAATTTCTTTAATTGGCTTAATAATAATTAATATTTCAATTGGCCAAATAGAATTTTATATAATTAATATAGATATCTTTTTTTTATTTAGTTTCGCTGATCTTAACAGTCTAAAGATTTATTTCAATAATCTCAAAGATATATTAGTTATATAAAATAATAATATATTAATTATATATTGATTCGGCTATCCTTTTCTGCTTTAGAATATTATATTTCAAAGCTTTCTTTTTAAATCTCTTAATTCTAATTTCTGTTTTCTGACTAATATTGAACTTTGACAATTTTATTATTAATTCGGCTATTTTTCAATTAGTAAATTATAGGCTATATTATAATAAACTAGATATAAAGTCGACAAAAAGACTTTTAATTAGCTGATATACTTTTGTAAATACTGTTAGAAATATAGCAAGTCGCCAGATAGATTTAAATTTATATTTCAAAATAATATAAAATTCAATTATTATATTATTAATAGAAGTTAAATATTGGTGATTTAGATCCTGTTTTCAGGGTAGTATGGCTGCTGTTTTAAACCCCCTTTCCACTCGCTTAGCTTCTCTAGTGTCAAGCTAGGAAGCTCTAGTGTCAAGCTAGGAAGCTCTAGTTTAGAGCATGGTACGCCGCCTTAAGAAGGGTTTAACCGACATCTATAATCAATATCCGCAATATAATGATGGTTAGTCAACCCTAGATGAAAACTTGATTTAAAATTGGCAGTCACTGCCATTCTGCTTTTATATAACTTTTTATTGACTGCTGTCTCAATCTATGACCTTCAATTTATTTATTGTCTTTTCCAACTGTTAATTTCTACTTTATTTACTATCTCAATAGTAACGAACTTATAAGTGAGCATCATAACAGATTACTCTTATTATCTACTGTAATAGATACCTTAGTGTATCTTTTGTCCTGCTTCAGATATAGAAAATGCCTCCGCTGCAGTCAAAACTACCTCGTCGTCACGCTCAGCGTAAAACTCTTCGCCAAAACCATGCTAGGACCCCCCTAGACCTACCAGATCTTCAAAATCTTCAACAACACACATCGATACTTAAGATAAAGGAAAGATCATCCGATCACTCTGAATCCGATTCGACCTGTGATTCTGTTTTTAGTCATGATCATGGGTCTGAAGCTAGCTCTGAAACTAGTGATGATTCCGATTCCGACAATGACTCTAGAAACAATGATTTCAATGGCAGCGCGTCGGAAGGCGAGCAATGCGAGAGGCTGAGGGCGGATTTTGTAGCCCAAGGGCCAATTTTGGCAAATCACAGTGATATAACAAAAGAGCAGATGAGAATAGAAGAACTGAAATGGAAACTGTAGGTTGTAGTTTGAACAAAATTCATTCTTTTGCTAATATATAGTTTTTAGTTATTGTAAGAGAACTAGAAAAGCAGATCCAGTTGCTGCTCTTAAATCTGCAATAGCAGCAGACTTCAAAACATTCCTTAGTTGGCGAAGGAAAAGATCGCGCATAAAGAAGGAATCAACTATGTTTACATACTGGCATATAACTAGTATGAACTACCAAAAAACAGCTCAGCGCTACATGGACGAAGGGATATTATACGACATGCGGAATGTCAGTTGCTTGCCTATTCTTAATTTCGAAAATATTGACTATTTTATAGTGGATTCCAACTCTCGGCCTTGATAAATCAGAAGGTGAAAAGTCGGCACTATATATTGAGGACCTTTGTGTTCTTCAAAATGGCCTGTGGGTCCGCGATCAGGTAGTCTATCATCATGAACGACTCCGAGTACAGACCTCTCCTATAATTGTTGTTGCGGGCTGTACATCTACGAGACCAGCGGCTTTGGTTGGGAAAATAGCTCTGTTGTATGAAGATATTGAGTTTCAAGTTTTCCCTCCCTATCGAGAAGGAGGACGGCCGGCTGTACGGCTCATTATTAACCTTAAAAATATCAAGAGGTCCGGCGGAAAGAAGAAACCGTAAGTGGTATTACTTAAACCAACCTCTAATAGCTTCCTTGAATTATCTAATCTTAAATAGGAAGATCTTTACATTTCGCGACGATGAAGGCATTGAAAACTGTCCAATCATATTTTTTATGGCACTAGCTATTGCAGACAAAGCTTTTCAAAATAATTTTACATCTCTACGACAGATTTACGAGCTTGTTGTTCCTATAGAGAAAACAGATCGTATTCGTTTAAAATGGAATAAGGTCTGGGCAAAACGAGCGGTTTTCCGGGATGTTGAGCATACCATAGCCGGTGTCTGTATTTCAGAGACCAAATCACTTAGATACCAAAAACATCGGCATATCTTTATCGGCCTTGGCCGCACCTGTCGCTTTAGAAAACGACTTCAATGGTATGATCTGCGACGAGGGTCCGGGAAAGGATTGAATGGTAAGCAGGATTTTAGACGAAAAGTTTAACGCCGTTCTTAGATACACATCTGCTAACGTCAAACTAAAATAGAGGAGCTCACCCCCGAAGAGAGAAGACACACCATGGGAAATAGTGGGGATGTTTATGAACGGTGTTACATGCCATCATTTGTTGACGCTGACTGTCAAGCTATTTACCTCGGAACAACTCGTCGCGAAGATGTCATTCGAGCTGTCGGCCGCCTTGAACGTCATAATGATGCCCCAGATAAATTAAATGAAACACAAAAAGAGGAGATTAGGAACCATCCATCTATAATTAAGAAGGTGCAAGCCAGGAATGAATACGCTAATATTATAAAGCAAAATGGCTATTCTACAATTAAGGCAGCCACAGGTACTTCATGGCACAAGGAACACAGCAAAGCCCAACGCAAGATTAACAACAAAAAGAGTAAACTACAGACCAAGTTACTTGAAAAATCAATCAACGATTTTTACGAAACGGTTCACGTTGACGAAGTAGACCGGCAGATGCAAGGAATTCTTCCTAGGAACGAGGTGCTTACGCCGTCGGGTATTGAATATCAGCTTGAAGAGCGAGCTACGGTCGCTAGGCTTCTTTTTCAGCCAATTGATGATCTTGATGAGGACCAGCTTTTTGATGTGCGAGTCCAGCTAGTCGATGCCCTGGTAGAGCTCTGCCATCTCCAAGAAGCCCCAAGAAAGTTCAAAACCCAACCACAGGCCACCGATAAGATAAATTCTAATATTAGCGACAAGATTATTCACGAAGAAGAAGGGATTGAGTTTGTTAGAGGAGATCAGAGAATGCAGACAGTTAATGAGGGGTCTGACGACACTCTGCGCTGCCCATTTTGCAAACAGGGACCATTCTCTCGTCAAGATAGTCTGGGAAGACACGTCCGAGTTCAGCATTTAGGAAGACGAGCCGAAAGCGATGGCTTCTTCTGTCCCTACGAAGGGTGTCGGGATTACTTGGGTAGTGCTCAACACTTCCTAAGCCACACAGCACGTCAGCATGGAGTTTGTCTGTGACTGTCCAGAGTTCAACGCCACCTATAGTGTATGATTGCAATTGATGAAGTGCTACTAAATTTGCTTTGCCATATCTGGAGTAGGTGTTGTCGAGGATGATAGAGAAGACAGATGTTTTCAATTTGAGATATTAGAATTAAGTTTCATTCCAACTCAGTATCCGAAATTTGGAAGACATCTAGCCAGTGCCTTGACGGTTGTACTATGTGCGCACTGTAATTCAATTAATTGTAAATACGAACCTCTCTATCTGAACTTACTCCAGCTACCCAGCTGCCCAAAATCAAAATACAGCGCTTTTAGATGCACATGTATGTTATCTCACGTTTGAATTATTGCTCCTTGTATTTTAAGCTTCTCTGTTCTACTTGTCGCCAACCAATTATTGAGTTTCAAAGTGTATCCTTTCAGGCTGTTCTCATTAAGTCATAGATGTATGACACCGACTTTGATATAATTGTGGGTTTCTAAGTGGTGCTAGAATTCTTGTTTGTATGGGGCAGTTATTTGATGGTATCACTCACCACTAACATGAATTAGATTACCAGTTGGTAACATGAGAGCAAGATGATGATACCATCATAAATCAGACGCAAATAATGAGCATTAATTAACATGGTACATATATATATAATATTGGAGGAAATCCCATTCCATGTAGACCATATTCAACACGATGGCCAAAACAAGAAATCCGTATAAGGGGGCGTCAGGGAGAAAGATTACATTGATCAAAAAGGCGCACGAATTGGGGGAAAAGCCTGGGTTTGAGATAGCTCTATTCATTCGCCGGCGAGGCAGAGTCACCACATACCGTTCAGTTGACGATGAATCTTGGTGGCCATTAAAGGAGGCAGATATTGTGAGTTAATTTAGCGTATATCTGGAATAAAGCTGATGTGAGTTATTCAGGATTTTGCATATCCTACACCGACACATATTCTACCGCATAACTTCGAAGTAATGACGAGGAGAGGGGGTGGCTCGGATCCGAGTTAGATGGCTTGGGTCGCTCTAGTTTTAATATAAGATTGAACATTCTTGACTATGAATAGGAACTAAGTCTAATAACTCTCGTGTTTCTAATACATTCTCTGTGATTCTATAATACAAGTGTGTTAAGGAAGAATCTGACGCAATCTCGCAAATTTCACGAATGTCTTTTAGCAAAATATGTCTAATTGTAGCTGCAGCTGATCTATTTTACTTCAACTATGAAGGACCATTCGTGATGGGGCATAGCATTTGTCTAATCTTGCAATATTATGTAAAAATGACAAGTCCTTAATCTCTAGTAGCAAAATCGATTTTAAAACTTTGCTCTTCTTCCCTATCGAGTTCTCGAGGCCCGCGCTCAGCTTTGTAAGCACAACGTATGCGTGGAATTAGATTAACAGCTTTATTGATAATACAAGATCGTGCGATAATTGTCTATCTTCAAATTGTTCCGGATGCTCACTACCCACTTAAGTGACAACCCCACTTAAGTGACAACCCCACTTAAATGACAACCCACTTTCAGCCCACCTGTTTGGAGCCATTGCTTTGGTGATCCTGGATACGAATATAGTGACCTTACTCTACTATATCTTCGAAGAGCAAAAGTATCATTGGGGGGTGGGGGG